>ENA-UOTX01000590-UOTX01000590.1-compost-metagenome-genome-assembly--contig:-NODE-590-length-36664-cov-10.710444_pt1 | contig 36664 bp, 25 predicted proteins | sample MGYA00238143_ERZ746982 | MGnify/ENA primary metagenome ERZ746982 (study PRJEB28758, sample SAMN06268862) | compost metagenome | isolation source: single cell | place: USA: California, Emeryville, Joint... | reverse complement strand
CTCAACGCTTTCTCCCTCAATAAACTTATCTCCTCTTCTTGCTCATACGAATTATCTTGAGGAGAATAAAGCACTCAAGACCGAAATCGCGAGTCTCAAGCAGCAGCTGAGTGCTAAAACCAACGAGTTGAAACTTGCGAAAAGCGTCTCTGAAATCCGAAAGAAAAAATGCAAAAATTTACGTGTGCATTACGATAACCAAAAAGTGGAGCTCAACACCTGCTATTCAATCATAAAAAGCTTCCAAGAGGCCGAGAGCATCAGCAAAGACCGGATAAGAGAGCTGGAGTTGAAGATCAGCGTGGGTAATCAGTCGCTTCAACAGCAGAGGGTCGGAATTGAATCTGATATGATCCATGCGCTTGATAACGAAAATAAAACACTGAGGAACGAGCTTGGGTCATTGCGAGGGGAGTTTTCATCAAGGACCAGAGGCGTAGAAGACTTGCGAATGAAAATATTTAAAAAGAAAGAGAGAGTCGATGGGTTCAGAGGTGAGCTCCAGCGAAAGATCCTCAAAATACATGAGCTGGAATTCGATCTAACCAAAGCGCATAACCGCATAAAGGAGCTTCTTGGCACGTGTTTGTCCTTCGAGAGGAGAGAGCACGAGCTCCAGAGACTATGTAGGGGTTTAGCCAACCAGGATCAGGTGTCTAACGCGATCCAAGCGAGTGTAAACTATATCGGAGAGCTAGAGGAGGAGAATTCGAGGCTGAGAATGGAGAATGAGTCGATGCAGGACGTAATCGAGCAAACGAAGCACGAGATGATGAGGAAAGAGTCTTCGTTAAAGAAGCTAACAGCGGAAAATTTAACTCTCTTGAACAAGAACAAAGAGTTGAAGGCTAGGGTCCAAGCTGCGGAAGAGACAACGGCGAAACTTGAAGAAAAATACGAGAAATGCGCTACCGCGCTTATGAATCAAGATGAAGCGTTAAAGACGTATTGCAAAGTGATAGGAGCCGGCGTTGAGGTCCAGGTTGGCCAAGTGCAGTACTCGATTGAATCGATTCTTCAGAGGTTTTTCAGCTCGATGGAGTTGTACCAGAGCGAGATAAGCACGCTGAGGAAGAGCAAAGAACATGCGCTAGTAGCTCTTTCGCGCGAGGAGCTACTGAGGGTCCTCCTGTGTTCGAAGGTCAAGCAGTGTCAGGGAGAGTTAGAAGAGGCGAGGATCCAGCAAACGCTTCTTGAGGACAGATTAAAGAATGCTAAGAACAATGAGTTGGCTTATCTGATGAGTCAAAAATATTATGAGAACGAAGTTCAATTCACACAGAAAATTTTAAAACTGGTTTCTCAGCGAGGAGATCAGAAAGCTGACGGCAGCCAAATTTCTGAAATACTTCGAAATGTCGAAGACTCATTTAAACGAGGACAAGAACTCGCGAAGGGATTATACGGGACGATCGGAGAGCTACAGAGTAAGCTCGAACATCAAGAGCATCTGCAGCGAGAAAGCGAGATACTTGAGGTGAAATATCATCATGAAAAGAAAATGCTCAATAGCCAACTCAAAGCATTGTTCAGCCAATATGCGTCAGTTTCGATCCAGGAGCTCATGAATGAAGAGAAGTATACACTGTTACGAGGAGAGTATTTAGAAATGTTCAAGGATCAGCTCATGGTCCTGAAACCTGAGTACCAGGACGTCAAGCAGTTCGTTAACGCGCAGAAAGAAACTTTTGAATATGAACTGAAAGTCAGAAACCGAGAGAAAATGAGACTGCTTGAGACTCTTGAAAAATTGAAACAAAAGCAGGCCGAGGCACCGAAAGACGGGGAACTTGTGAGAATTTTAAAGAGGCAGGCTATTGAGTTAACTGAAGCGAATGCACAGCTGCTGAGGGAACTGGAGAACAGGAGAAGGGAGATCGCGCAGTTGAAGAAAACAAAAGATTTAGACGATGGAAAGAAGGGTGAGAAAGGCTATTTCGAGGAGCTGAAGGCCATCGAGGAGGATTTTGCTCAGAGACGTGAGGATTTGGAGCTGAAAGCGCAGATTAGACTACAAGAGAGCAGAAACTCGGCTTTGAATGATGAGATAGCTGTGCTGAGGAGGGCGATTGTTGAACTTGAGGATAAAAACCGCGATCTTGAAAGGAAAATAAGCATCGTCACTGCAAAGAGAGAGCCGAACACGAACGATGTTAGCGCGAGCTTGGAAAGAGTGATAGAGCAGTTGAAGGAAGAGCTTCTTGAAGCAAGGAAAATTCGGTATGAGCAAGAAGAGGAGATAAGTTTATTGAGGGAGAAAGCGTTGAGCGTTTCTATAATACGCAGCGCGAATGAAAAAATGTTGTCGAGCGCTCAGCATGAACTTGCGCGAGTGAAATCAGAGCTTAAGGCACTGAAGACGGTCAATTTGGGCTCGTTTAAGAAAATTCAACTGTTGGAAAATGAGCTAGAGACGCTGAAAGAAGCGAGAGTAAGTGCATTGTTGTGATAAAGCGTTATTTATTTTACTAGGGAGATAACGAGTACTTAAGGACGTTGCAAACAAGCTGGGACACCAAAGAATACCAGTTAGTGGTCGCAAAGGAAATGGAGAGTCTGCGGTATGAAATCCGGGACCTAAAAGCTGAAAAAGAAGAATTTTGTAAAAGATCCCTCTGAAAATATCATCTGTTAACGCCGCATATATCTTCTTCATAGATACGATAATACATGATCTTAGAGACCAAGTAACCGAAGAGAAAGAATTCCGGCGAAAGAGCAAAGAAAAGCTCGTAGAACAGGAAGAGCTAATCCAGCAACTGGAAGCTCAGCTCGGTATTATCTAACTGTATCTTCAGGCAATAATCATTTCATGTGCTTAGAGCTTCAAATGAAATTGGCTAACGGCGCCGATATTGAGCGCGCAAAAACAGAATATTCTCATGCTCTTGAGCTTCAGATTACAAGAATGATGGCAGATATCATCCAGACGAAATGCCAAAATTATGAATATTACTTTGAAAATAAAAAACTTACGCACCAATGTAAATTATAGCTATCCAAACAACATCTTCTAACCTGTCCATCAGATGAGCGGGCTCTCAAGAAAGAGAGGAGTTTGAGCGAAAAGAACCCTGAGAAACTCGAAGGAATCATTAAAATGCAGAACAAAACGATCAAACAGCTGCACGATGAAATCAATCAGCTCCAGGAGTCGAAATCTCTGCTTGAGCTAGAAAATTCAAGCCTGAGAGACAAACTCGACTTTTTGGATAGCGGTCGCATCAACAGCACGAGACTGCCTGGTACCCCGGAACCATACCAAGAGATCTCTCAGCTGGGCGTCCAATTAGCAGAAGCAAAGAAAGACATCGAAGTCTTTAGAACGCTCTTCCAAAATCGAGAAAAAGAGCTCAAGGAAGCTAAAGACGAGCTCGCTAAACACGAATACGATGACGTTTACAAGCAATATGAGAATTTGAAAGCAAAGCTCAAAGAACGTGAAGAAGAGATCGCGAATGAGAGAAAGCGCGTGGCATTCTTGGAGGAGAGTATCAAGGAGATTAAGGAGTTAGATTTCAGAAACATCGGTACGTTCACTCCAACTCAGCGCGATTTCATCGAAAGGAACACGCAGCTGTCACGGTACAAGAAACTTCTGGTGGAGCTGAAAGATTCGAATGAGTTGTTGCATAAGAAATCCGAAGAATTGAATAAAACTGTCGAGGATTGGCAGAGACGATGCAGAGAGCTCAAGAATCAAATCATTTCGCTTCAAGATAAATGTCATCAATATGAGTCCATGGTATTGGTTATGGAAAAACAGCTTGAAATCATCAACCGGTCACCTGATCGAAGCGAAAAAGGTAAATTCCTTTTGGTTTCATATCAATTAAAGATTTTTCAGTGTACTTGGAGGCTATCAGAGGTCTGACCGAGCAGAATGAGCAGCGCGCGCTCGATGAAAGTCGCAAGCTTAGGATGGATATAATTGAGCTCGAAGACATGGTAGAGACGGTTCGCAGACAAAATTTAAAACAAGATCAAGAGCTAGAAAGATATAAAATCAAATGCGAGCTGCAGAAGGTTCAAATAGAGCGCAGCGAAGAGCTTATTGCTTTGCTCGAGGACAATGAGAAAAAACTGCTTGAGAAGTACAGTCCAAAAGACTGGCAAGGTAAAATTTATATTTGTTAGCATCATTGATTGTTATTCATGTAGTGAAAAATGAAACAAAAGAAGAGAGACTCGACCGTGAGCTGTTCTACCGAAGGAGAGCAAATAACTTGACTAAAGACAAGGTCGAATTGGAATCGCAATTAAAGCGGTCTCAAGCCGACAACCAGACACTAAATGCAGAATTAGCTAAAGCGCAAAACATGATAAAACGCATTCAAGGCCTCTTGCTGATCCAGCAGAAAGCAGCGATGATTCAGGAGGTTACCAATCACTCCCTTGTGAGGCTTTCAGGGTTCTACCTCGGACTGTTTAACATTACCAGTGGCTACCAAAACGCGTTTGCGAAATTCGATCTTCAGGAAGAGGTTTGGCACTTACAGAGGAAATACGAAGAGATTGTGCTTATGCTTGAACGGCTGAGGGAGACCCTGACGCTGAAAGACACAGACAAACAGACGGAAATTTACGCGAGGAAAGTCACGGAATACGAGCAAATTCTCTCCGATTTCCAAAGAAACGTGAGAGACCCATCAGCGCTCGGGAAAAATTATTATGGAGCGCTGGCATCGCTTCCGGGATTGCCGAGCTCTGGGTCTCCAAATAAGACCATTGAGGATGAGCTGCAGATGATAAGAGCTCAGCTGGAGGACGAGAAAGAGAAAAATTTGGTCTATCTCCGTCAGATAAGAGACCTCGAGAAAGAAGTAGTCGAACAAACGGCTGTCCAGAAGAAGCTTACAGATACGCTGACCAAGCAGACTCCGAAAATCAAGCGTCATGATCAAGACCTCAAGAAGACAACGTATGAATTGCAGTCTCAGATCAACAAATTCCAGCATGAATTGCAGTTAAAAACCATGGAGACAGAAAGGCTGAAAAGCGCTTATAAGCAGCTTCAAAAGACCGCTACAGAGGCCCAGAGCACTGCGACAACCTCAACTGCAGAGCTCAATCGACTCACGAACGAGCATCGGCAGCTCAAGCTCGAATTAGAGAGTCTCCGCGCTCGGCAGCAGATCGAGGCGATGGATAAGGAACCTCCTGAGAAAAACCATGCCAAAGAAGCTCTTGAGCGCATACAAAAGGAATACATCGTCGAAATCACCTCTTTGAGGACTCGGCTGCAAATCACTGAAGAGAAGCTCCAAGCGAAGGACGCGCAGAGCCTCGAGTTGAGAGTTCAAGCCCTGGAGTTCGAAAAGAGAGACTTGACTGAGAGTGAAGCGAGAAACCTCCTAAGAATAAAGGCCTTGGAGCGCGATAACGCGGAGATGCAGAAGAGACTTCTCGGAGAGACAGCCTGGAGAGATAATCTGCCAGAAGATGCGAAGTTTGAAGAGCTAACAAGGCAGATTGCGGTGCTGGAAGGCAGAGTGAACGAGCTTAATCTCGAAAACGATAAGCTCAATATGGAGCTCGTTAAAGCGCAGCTTTCTTTGGAAGATACAGCGATTCAGCATCAGAGGGAGGTGGTGAATACTGTGTTGGATAAAAGCACGATGGAAATCGTGAATCAGGAACTGAAGAACTTAAAATCCGAAATTAACGAGAAAAACGAGATAATCGCCAGTCTAAAAAAGGAAATTGAATTGATTACAGGCGTCCCCGGCTCTAAACAGCAACGAAGGTAATGCGTTTGTATAAGTCAGCTGATAGATGTTGTTATTTAGTGTACCTAACTCAAAAAATGACTTGAGCGAGCAGAAGCTCAAGAACGAATACGAAGCTAAAATCGAGGAATTAGTCCGTCAGAGCCGAGCGATGAAAGGTTTGATTCACTTTCTTTAACCATGATTCAATTGTTTCGTTTAGAACAAGCCGATGAGCAGCACGAAGAAGCGCAGAAGACCGTGGAGCTGCTGAAAGCTGCTTATCAAAAGGAGCATGAATTGAAGGAAGAAAATCAACTACTGATGAGGGAGATCGAAAATCTCGAAACTTACTTGAGAGGACTCGAAGGGATCGACAAAGCAACTAACGAGACGCTTGAAATGCAGCTATTTAATATCAATAAACGAAACAAGCTCTTTGTCGAGAGAATGGAGGCTGTTCGGTCTGAAAACTACTTTAATAATTTAGTTGCGCTTGCGAAAAGCTACCGAGGCATTCGAGCAATGGACGATTTCCATTGGATACAAGAAGAAATTCAAGCGACCGCTCAGCATGAGACTTCATACGCAGGGCTAAAGAAACGATTGTTTGAGTTCTTGACGGGCATGGATGAAGTCGTAGTGGTATTAGAATCAGATACTGAGGTGCTTAAAAGGATCATTGTTGATTTCATTAAAGAAAGCAAGAGTAAAAACCTCCTATTGAGAGATACGATTAGCACAGAGCAAGAGGAGCAGCAGCCTGATGAACGGACACCAAAGCTTCAGCCTAAGGAGCCAGCAGAAAAGCCGAAAAGTCAAGGGTTAGATAGATCGCATAGTGCAACACGAGGAGGTAGGAAGGTGTATGATCCTGCTAGTGGGTCGCTGAATGCGACCAAAACGCAAATGGACCCGAAGAATGTCGTCCAGCCTTATAAAAGTATGCTTGATCCGATAATTAATAACTCTCCTAAAAAAAAATAGTTTAATCTTAGAGCCTTTGATCTGTAGTTAGGTGTCCTATTTGCTTTGATTCACTATATTATCTAAATTTACGTGTAATAACCTGCTTTGACATTTTACTGTTCCCATTGCCAATATTCAACTGCTTTCTGTAAGCAAATTAAGAGAGTAATAGTTCATTAGAAGTAATTTCGGAGTTTCTCACGTAAAATGACTTGGATTTGTGCTCATTTCAGGTTTTAGAGTTGAAAAATTGATTTTTCAAGAACCAGGTGATTAAGACATACGATCGTCATGAATTGAGAAATTAATCTGCACTCAGCTAGAGCTGATAATTAATTTTATCTCATCTCGTTTATCCGAAGAGTTTCTCAGCTCTCGCTAATCACTTTTCAACTACGGTAAATCCAGCCAGTCCGTTTTCAACTAACCTTCGTGACTTAGTCCAAAACTCCAAGTTGACAGAACAAGATAATGGTTCATTATTATTCCTCTCTTTCATGAACCTTATCAATAATAGAATCATTCACAGTTTACATCACAGCGCACGTCATATAAAGTGACTATTCCAGTAATACAGTTCACGAAACTATGAGTTATTTCTTTCCAAAGCAGAACAGAAGTACACAACTTGAGAATGAGTATTACGCTTTCAACAAGTATAAATAGTTTTATTTCCCTTTGATAACATTAGTAGGGCCGGAACTGGTGCAATCAGAAGTCCTGGGTTCACTTATGACATGAAGGCATACAGTAAATCAAATAATAAATTCAAATGCCTAACACATTTTTCACAATCTGTTGCAGCGTCCTCACCTAAAGCAATGAATACTTCAGGCACACCAAAATCATCCCAGTCAGTAATATGAGATAATATAATTCTCATTCTCATATTTCGATGGCAGACTGTATTTAGCAGAGCGACAAACGGAAATGTCAGAGATGCGGTGAGCAACTCTACAAAGACGGGTAGCTTTCATTTCCCCTCCTTAAACGATATATTCGTAGATTCCACGAATAAATATGGAGGGACGTACCTAGATGTGACCAAATCGAGAGCAGGAACGTCAGTTAAAACCATTGAGTTCAAGCAAACGGGTGACAATTCAGACTTTAACACAGAAATTGATCTAATTCTCCGAAATTTTCACTAGAAACGAGTACTCAAGGAATTTACCGGTCAGCTCCGAACCCCAATATTCCTCCATCAAATCAAATTTCAAGTATCAAATTCGTTGAGTTCACCAATAAAATCATACTGCAGATGGAAACTATTATAACAATGGAGGAATATACAGTCAGGGACCTCAGAATTCTGGAGGTATCAGCAACCAAGGAAGAGGAAATTCAGGAGGAATCGGCAGAATTGAGGTGCTAAACAAATCTCCCAATGTACTCCATCTATCATGCTCCGTTTAATAGCCATCTACTCCTAATAGCCTAGTTACATCGAGCCTAATAAAATCGTCTTCAGCCGATACAATTGTCAAATAACTTACGACTTGCTGGACAGAATTGATGAGCAGGCCCTCTTCAGCTCCAGAGTTATCGACACAATGGTTGATTTCTACAACGAGATATTTGCTGCGGAACACCTCGACAAGAAAATCAAAATACATAGATCTACTTACTGGAATACAATTATCGAAGGCCCAGACTCCCTTGACAAGAAATATTACTCGACTTACTACAGAAAAAAACAGCAGGAACGAGAAGCAAATATATTTTCAGACTATGATAAGCTTGGATTTGTGATTAATATTCGTAATGCACATTGGATTCTTGCTGTTATTGACAACAAGCGTCAGAAGATTCAGGTTTACGATTCGTTATTAACACCAACTCGTGATGATCCTGAAAAGAGAAAGGTAGTTGCAGAAATATTAAAGATGTTTATCAGAGACGAAGCCTTGGAATCTAAGGTAGTGGCATCGACTTTAGAAGCTGAGACGTTAAGCGAATGCTATGAGAGCGAAAACGTGTATTGTCCTCTGCAGGATGGGACAGATTGCGGGCCTCATGTGGTGAAAAATATCGAATGTCTGCTTCTTGGCAAAGATGTTTATTACAACTTGTCGGAGATAAAAACTCTGCGGATAGATATTAAAAACTTGCTGTTAGAGTTGGGAATCAATGAATATAAGTCCCTAAAGGATTTCTACACTTATTCAAAGATTAACCCATCGACTGTTGAAAAGTTCTGTTATAAATTCAGTGGATTACCAAAAAAGAAATCGAGTGTTGTGGGTATGAGTTTAAGTAATTCGAGTAAGGGATCAAAGGGAGAAGCCCCTGATGCTTTCAGTCATATCAAGCATGAAATCAACGAAATAAAAAGGCCAATGTCAGGAATGGGTGTGAGCTCTGGTAGCAGAGCCAGCACAATTACGCAACGGTTCAGAGGACGTTAAACGTAATATCCTCCTTATAATTAACTGTGCAAATAGCTATCTTTTGTCGTATTTGCATTTCGATATGCTAGCCATTTTTCAACCAGCATGAGCTTTAAAGAAAAAATAATTCTAAATATTATTTAGCATGTGGAAATTAAAGGTACTTCAATAGTAAAAGTTTAGATTGGTTAGAACAATTTTACGAATTTCATACTCCCACAGCAATTTCACAAAACTAACAAGATCTCCAGGAAAGACAGAGTTCAAATGTGAAAACCAATTTTCATAGTGTCAAATTTATAGCTTAGAAGATTCCTTTCGTTAGATTTTTCAAAGTTTGCATTCACCTCGGCAATAAAACAAAATGTTCTGAACGTATTAGCCTCTTTCAAGTTAATTTCTGCACGAGAAAATTCTAAATTTGAGATTTCAAATTTCTACAAAATTTTCAATAGAATGTCTATTATGCTCTAATGAATAACTTCTTGATTTGACCTCGAAGATTATAGATAATATCACATTCCTCTCTCAAATACTCACTCTCTGATACATTTCTTTGAATCTTTGAATCTAAATTCTTTCTCATTTAATATGCACTTATGATAAAATCTATTGCTCCGAATATAGCCTTGTTCAAAGACCGCAAAAAACTTCCTACTTCGAGCCTGATAGTGGCTAGGATGCATGGATAGTGTGAAAACAATGCAGAAATACGTGAAAATTTAAGTAGGTTACAAATAATTAACTCATTAGTATGAAAAACGGCAATTATTAACGAATATTCTTTTCTTTTTGCCTGATCCTCTTGGAAATATAGGATAAACATTGCTATAAAATTTAAGCAAGGCTACCCACATAGATATGAACTTTGCTGGTAAGAATGCCTATTTAGCGAGTCAGTTTGGCACACTCTACGTCCAAACTGACAAGCCGAGTTATTTCGCAGGTGAAGAGATCACAGGAACTTTATTCCTGAATCTCCAAGAAACATATCCTGCTGACAAAATCAAAATCAAGATCAAAGGAAAAGAAAGGACATTATTAATCTGGTTTGAAGATATGGGACCAGGACCTCATCATCATCACCCTCCTCCAGATCGTCGACCACCATGGGATCGTCCACATGGCCCACCACGAAGACGCATGGAGCATATCGAAAGAGAGGATGCTCCATGTATCTACCACGTCCATACAGTATTCGACGCAAAAGCCGGCGGACCAATGCCACCAGGCCAATACAGTTTCCCATTCAGTTTCAAACTCCCACTTAATATCCCGGGAACCTTCCATCACGTCGAGCAAAACCTCAGCGCCTCGATTCGTTACACAATAGAAGGCTTTATCGAGACAGTTGGAAATTTAGCTCCAAGAATTAAATACAAAAGCAGATTTACCGTACGACAGCCACCTATGGTATCTGGTGATTCTGTTGGTGGGAAAAGCACGACCAAAGTGGTGTGCTGCGGATGCTGTCTTCCTTATGGCACCGTCGATATTAGAGCGAACTTCGAAAAAAACGTCTACCAGCCCAACGAAACAGCTCGCGCCCAAATTGAGGTTGATAATTCCCACAGCTCAGTTGATCTTAAGGACATCCGATTGGAATTGAGGCAAACTATCACTATCAAAGCCAGATATAGAACAGAGACTCGAACTCAAGTCGTCGCCAGTTCCACGGGTCTTAACTTCCTGAGATCAAAGGAGAAATCCACAATTCTTCAAGAAAGCATGGTCCTGCCTCCAAGTCCTAATGTGAAGGACATCTTTAATTTCGACATTGGCTTCATTAAGAACGCTCCGATGTTTTCAAAGCAGTTTATCAGCTCGACCACCACCGGAAAACTTATCCAATCGACGTTTGTGCTGAACGTCAGAGCGACCTCTGATGCGTTGTGTACGAATGATCCTGAGGTTAATACCCCTTGTCATATCATTTACCCTGATTATCAGCTCCCAATCTGGCAAAAACCTCCAGAGTGGCACCCTAAAGTCTATGCGCCTGTGGTAATTGCTGTCCAACCAGAGTCCGGTTACGCTCAGCTTCAATTGGGTTATCCAATGGCGCAGGTAAGCACTAGTTCTAATACTATGGTGAACTATGGAACGATGCAGAGTAACAATGTGACTCTGTCTGGTGGGTATCCAACGACAACACAAGCAAGTGCGCAGCAAACAACGCAAACTAATACTCAGCAGACTGGTCAATCCAATGTCACTTTGGTGCAAGGATATCCGCAGAGTGACCAGCAAGGTACTACCCAGACAACAACTAATGTGACTGAAACGACACCGCTAATTAATAAGTGAAGGAAAGCAGGTTATTTATTGTAAGAGAGCGAAATTTGTGTATGCTTTTGCAGTTGTAACTGAAAAGATATCTCTTCAAAATATGCGGTAATAGTCATTTATAAATTTACAAAAATGAGTCATAATGAATTACAATGAAGAAGAAATATATTTCGATAGAGGCCGATAAAGAGTAAAGTTAGGGCAAGAAAATTAAGAATAAACCCAATCGAAGCGGTCTTAAGGAATTTTCATGAGATATATTGCTTCTGGCACGAGGAATACTAATATTGTGAGCTACAACCCATATCGGATAGACCTATTAGATGTGTGAATGCATATCTACACTCTATTATTACTTACGTTACTGATAGCTCTTCTTACATTCTTTCCTGCCTTAAACCAGCTATTGCACAGGTATATCCGCTTCTATCGCGCCATATCTTATTCATCATTTTCGCTAAGGAGTCTTTTCGGTAGCTGGTGATTAATGATTCAATGATTCACATCCTGAAATAAGAAGGCAACAAAATCAATTTTATCGGACAGAAGCATCACACGGGTTAACAGAGATTCACACGTAATTTTAAACTCACAACACGCAATTCGAAAAATCGAGTATTTATTCTCAGGAACCAGTTTAATTTATATCCCCTGCATGCAAACCGAACACCTTCTAATCCATGGGCAAACTCTCCACTAAGAAAAACAATGCTCCTCTTCGCAAAATATACACCTTAGTTCGCTACCCCGAAGACTATGCCTTCCTCGACACCTCCAACCTATTTGTTCTTCTAATCAGCTTCAAATCTCAAAGCTTCTTGAACTTTCACACTTGGAACAAGGGTCAGCCCATCAAGAGGATGAAAATGCAGAACGACCTCTGCAGAAAGATTAAATTTTCTTCAAAGATGAACGCGCTCTGCGTGTGGTCTCATGAATATCTCGGAGTCATCTTCCTCGGATCCTCTTTCAAGGTTTTTTCTTTTGAAGACCTTCATAATTTAACTTGCGTGGAATTCGTCGATGACAACAATACAGTCCTTGTCGGTCGTGTCAATGAGCCTTCTTTTGCTTTGGATTTCTCAGATCGAAGCCAAGAACCCACAAAAACTGAAATTTTGTCGGAGTACCTGGGCGTGCTTAGCTTGCACTATGATAATACACGAGGTCTGTTGATTGCTGTGACTACGAGTCAATTAATCGTACAAAATTACAAAAATGGGCAGACTTTACTTTCATTTTCCCATGACGAGGACGCTTGTATTAGATACGACCCTCACCGAGAGCTGCTGCTCACTTTTAGAGCGGATTCGAAGTTCCAGACTGCTACTAACCGGTATAAAACGTTTACGATCGCGTCGTTTTGGAAGTTAGAGCAGCTCGAAGACCTAAGAGTCAAATTAAAGGTCGTTTGTGAGACTGAATCGGAGAAGATGGATTGGGAGAGGATGGTATTTGTTGAATTTATTGGCAAAACGGCGATATTTGTATGCTTTGAAACTGGAAACATGAATCCGGCTATACTAGCCATGGACTATAGCAATGGAGAAGTGATAGAAACAATTCCGCTGAAATCAATTCACGAAATTATGTCGTGTGTGCATTTCTATACAGCCAAGAAAAAATGTTTTGTAAGTACTGTGTTAGGAAGGCAATTTCTTTATGTACTTCCTCAGTTTATTGGTGAATAATTATGATGATGTTATTAATTCATAATGGAAATATGAGGAAAGACTCCTCAGTTGATCACTTTTTATAATCTTATGAAAAAGAAGGCTTCAGGTTGATATGATAAAGGAGTATGTTGGTAATATCGGTGTGTGGAAATGACTCAAAAGATATATTTTTATTACAATAAGAATAAATTTTCGAAAAAGAGTAAACGCACTTGGCTAGATTGAAGCGCGTTGATCCCAATGGAAAGTAGCATTAGTACGTTAACTAACACCTACAATAAAGCAGCAATCAAAGCGAATCTGGAGGAAATCTTGAAGTTTATTACAGAAAATAATGTGAAAAATCCAAAACTTACACAAAGATCATTATATTTGTATGAACGGAAGAAGGGATTTACTAAATCTAAGGATTTGACTTGCAGAATAGATATTCCTTACACAGAGTTGAAGAAAGCAGAAAAATTAACAGAGGCAGCTGAATCATATCCTAACATTGTGAAGTTTTTGAAAATAAACTGCTCGGTGAAAGTCGGCGATGAGTTTTACCCAATCGAACAAGCAGATAGGCCGGTCGGTGAGGAAGACTTAACCATCTCGCATAAATCGGGTACGGTGCTGATTATAGACTTCTGGGCCACATGGTGCGAAGGTTGCCAGGACCCTATGGTCCATAGCCAGGCATTGCTTGTCAAAAATAAAGAGAAATGGAAAGATCGAGTTAGAATAGTCAGCGCAAGCATTGACTCCAACAGGAAAGATTTGGCTAATTTCATTCAGGAGAGAGGATGGAACGAGATCGACCATTATATTTTACCAGGAGGGTGGAATCATCCAGCCTGTCTGGCCTATGGGATTCAGAAGATACCTCACATAGCCGTGGTAAATAAACAAGGGCGAATCGTGTATTCTGGCAACCCGTTCGGCTTTAATGCTGCGACCGAAATTGACAAACTTCTGGGACAACCAGATACTCCAAGCCTAAAAGACTCTGAAGAAAGCAAGGACGCAGGTACAGGTTCAAAGCTAAAAGAGGAAGGGGTATCGAAGGAGGTTTACTCGCAAGTGAGAGAATTGATAAAGAATGGCAAATTTGCCAGTTTAATCGAGCTGAGTCAGCAAAGAGGAGTTTTCGAAAGCTATATAGTAATCCAGCATATCAAAGAGCTTGATCTCGAGTTGAGAGTCACACAGATCAGCCGAGCGCGGTTAATCGCCGGAGGCACTATGACGCCAAAATTTGCAGAGGAATTCAGAAAAGAATTCGCGAAAATCACATCAAATGTGCCTTCAGAAGACTCTTATTGTCATGTTCGTGTGTTAAATACGATAAAAATCAATCGCGGAGAGAGCTGCTCGTCTTGCTCAATACAATTGTCACTGAAAGAAGCTCAGTATCTGAGCTATCAAGATGGGAAATATTTTTGTAAAAAGTGTGGAGAGTACGAAAATCCAGATAAATATGGAGTCGATAAATTTTTCAGCCTACATGCGCTCATTTATATCGGAGGCAATGACCCAATTTCCCTCGAGGAGATAGTAGAAGCGAGGATTGGTGATCAGAATCAACCGAAGACTCTCCAGGAGGAAGAAAAATACAAAATTCATAATGGTCTTCTGTGTGATGCTTGCAAAAAAGAGATCAATGCAACCGTGCGCTATAAGTGCCTGAATTGCTTGAGAGTCAATATTTGTGGAGCTTGCAATGCAAAGATGACTCAAGGAGATATAACTCTTTATAATGAATTGAAAGAAAACTGCCGTCATGACCACGCAGCCCACGTACTACAAAGATTTCATTTTTCAGAGCAATAATCCTTTATTTTTGAGTTTTTTGTTATTCTCGTTCTCAAATTATGATTTCTCCGTGTCCTATCACTTCATTCGATAAGTTAGTCATGAATCATGTCGAATCTGAATGTAGCTGCAAGTTATGACTTGTCACCTATCAAACAGCAATGATAAAGCTCGAATATGTCCACAAAACATAGGAAGGAATTCTGTGAGGAATTTCAATTGCCATAGAAAAAATTATTTCGGTTATAATTAGTTGATAAGCGATCTCAACGTTTGTTAGTAGAATCTATTAATTATCGAAAATCTTTCAAATTGGTGCTTAAAGAACAAAATGCAGTCAATTGGTTACGACTCCCAGGTTGTGAAGCCCGCTGCAATACGAAGCGATGACTACCGCGAGCTGCTCCCGAACTTTTTAAGCAAGAGCAACTGGTCAAGTTTCAGCGAGTCCATTGAAATTGAAATTGTCCCGACACAGCATGGAAAATTGTATTGTATAATCAGCGCTTGCTTGCATATCGTCAGCGCGATCCTCTGCAGAGCACTCTCAGACATGAGCGTAGCGCAGGTACTATTTTTTCGTTCGTTTCTATTGGCGTCTTCGTTCATCGCTTACCAATACTATACCAACAGAATATCCCATATCATCCACAACATATCGTTTCGCATGCTATTTGTCAGTTTTTCATACTCAATGTGCAATTATCTCTTCTACACAGCCGTTAGAGAGCTATGCATGTTCGAACTGGTCACAATTTTCTCTGCGGCAGTCATATTCAATTGCTTTTTCTCATATATCTTTTACAGCGAGCCTTATTCAAACATAGAAAAATTACTGGGAGTGGTCAGTGTAATAGGCACCGTGCTAATAGTGCGTCCTCATCATTTTTTTGAAAACTACGATGACAATAGTCATCGAACGGGAATGCAGCTCCCTCATTACAGTGCGGGATTACTGGCGGTCCTCTCCACAGCACTTTATTCAGTAACGCAAGTCACGTTGAAGAAGTTAAAGAGCGATTTGGACCCATTGAGCGTGTTTTTATCCATGAATGGGCTCGGAGTTGTTTGGTATGCGCTTTATTTTTTAGTCTTCGGATTCGATGGAACCATAACCGCCCTCGGGGCGCTTGGGATTGTGGGGATGGCTATTTCCTCCGGGTTTACTGCGTTTTTTGCGATAAAAGGTTTGAAGAATGAGGAACCACGGATGGCTTCGTTGCTAAGTTATACCCAACTTGGGTTTGCGGTGATCGCTGATGTGATATTTTATGGAGACTTTCCTCCCGGTTTGAGTGTTGTTGGGGCGATTTTGGTTGTTGGAAGCTGCTTGTATTTGATTAAAAGAAATATGGAGAGCAAGGTGGAGTATTGAGAGAGAGGGAAAAAAAAAAGAGGTAAAGATAATATTTCTTGGAAATAATGTAGAGGCTGCGATGGGCATGCGTTTATCTTAGTTGTTATGCAATATGTACAATGTCAGTTTATCGAATTAAATGTTAGGGTTGATTTTTACAAACACATTGATATTTTTTTGTTTCAAAAAAAAATTTCGATTTATTGCTTTTGAAAAACAATGTGTTTGTTTACTACTTAAGAGACAAATCAATCTTTTTTAAATTACCCAGTGATTTATGATTTCGGTATTTTCGATTTGGAATTTCGCCAAGAGATTCAAGAAAAACAATTTTTTTCAATTCAATCACGAGTGATTAAAATCAAATTTTTCATGTCAGCAGACGATATGCGAATCAGGCTTTTTATAATGGGAATTATTAGTAGGTGGATCAGGGAACTCTTAGAAAACCTTTATCTCTTGAAAATGCATATTTTGAGTAATATCTTGGATTGACTCCAAGAGGCTCTGAAGAATATATATTGTGTTGGTTTTGAGAGTGAGCTGTTAAAGAAGCTGTGGCCTGTCTGATCTGATCAGAGTGTTATTTAAAAAAGCAATAGCAGGAACTAAATTTCTGCTCTTTTCTGGTGGGAAGCAAGAAATTAAAGTCATCGACCAGCCGAAAGTAGTCATGAGACCAACAGCCTTATCTGAATTGAACAGAAATTTTTCAGAGAAAATCTTCTTCAACCTACACCACAATGCATTGGGATCCTCAAAATTATCGGAAATAGTTTTGATTTGAAAATTCAGACAATAAAAAAGAGAAACATTTTGAAAGAAGTTTTTTGAGCTCGTGGATTCTTTTGATATCTTCTTTCTGAAATGAATTATCAGATTTGGATATTAAGTGAGGTTTTCTTTATTCGTAAATTGAGTTCGAAGCTATTTCCAGAAAGTGGATGAATTATTATTTCAGATACATTTAATGGATGATGATTTTGGCGTTAATTACAGACGGTCTTACTAGAAAATATGCAAGAGGCCCCCGAGGTCTCTTAAAAGGAAAATGAAGCACTCCTGGTACTTTCTCACATTAAAAAAAAAAAATGGTTTATTTTTTCTCTTCTTGCAGTTTCGAATCAGATCACTCTCCTGAGCCAGTTCAATTTCTTAGCCAAGAAAGATTAAATTTGATTCCAGATGAATTCACAAATAAATATGGGAGGCTATAGGGATGTCACCTTGTATCCCACTAACCACTTGATCTATCCATTACTTTCAACGATCGCTACCGCTATTGTGTTAATAGTAAGCATTTGCACTAAGTTTTACAAGAAAATGACAAATATAATGGTTTTTGCGGTGATATTCTCAAACTTCATCTTCAGCGCAGCCATGACCAGCTCAGCTTTCTTCCGTCCCACAGGCCAGCTACACTGCAAAATCCTAGAAGCTGCTAGTATCTTTGGAATCGTGTCATCTCTGCTCTGGGGTACATTTTTTGGACATGTGCTTTTGCAAGCAACATCTGCCTACAGAGCTCGAATCCAACCTAATCTCATCAGAATCTACATTGCCTTGTCCATAGTTATTCCATTGGCACTGTCCATTGCATCAGGCTACACAAGCTTGATTGATTTTGCTTCAGATGACAAAAGTTGCTATCATCGTATTTATCATTCGTCGCCTGACTACATGTACCTCGCTTTCTATGGTCTACCACTCACTATTCTCATGCTTTTAAATGTGATTATCTACACCAAAATCATTTTGCGCCTGAGATCGGTTCTGCAGACTGGTACTCGTCGGTACCTATTCGTTTTGATGACTTACCCTGGTATCATTCTCATTACGTGGACACCAATGCTAGTAGTAAACATTTTGTTGGAGATTGGAGTAAACGCTCCACAGGTCCTCTATCCTATTTTTCATATTCTTTGCCAGCTGCAAGGATTTTTCCAATCGCTGATTTACGTGAAGGAAACCAGAAATTTCGCGGCAAAGTTCTGCAGAGCGATAATTTGTTGCTGGAGGAAGAAAGCTGAGATCTCGCCAGTCAATTCTCCCGCGATGAGTGATTTTGAGAATATGAGGCTCAATTCTAAATTGCTTATGGCTGGATCTGGCTATAATAACAATTCACCTTCAAGTACGAATGTACAAAGCGCATCATCACCAGTTACGAAATTGCTTTAGTAAAAGCAGAGGAAAAATTCAGAACATCTCGTCTCCATTTTTTGGTATTGCGATATATATTCGTATTCTGCATTTTGTACCTTTGAATATTTCATAAAATTCGATTTGTAATATCTATGTTAATGAATACTCAAAAGGATTAATTGCAGTAAGTGTTCATCAGGGACTCGATTAGAGAAGCAAATTACTTTTGCAATGAAATTGATGAAAATTTCACATGAATCTAATGTTTCATTAAGACTTGCTCGTGTTTCGTGAACGTTAACGTTGAAGAAGACGTTTTATTCACGTCACATCATGATAAATGTATCCTCACCTATCCTTGTGGAAATAAGTATTCACTCTCAAAAAAGACATGAATATGAAAAACAAAATGAGGAAGTTATAAAAATGAACTGTTAATTTAATTTTAGGTTATGATATCGCTTTCGTCTTGCATGAGTTTGCGTTGAGAGTAACATTAAGGAGACGAATATAGCCTATTCGATTTGTTTGGACCTGACAATTCGCTAGTATAAGCCCGATCGCTCTTTCGAAGAGATTGCTGTATTTCCCCTGCAACTGTAGCGTCATAATAATCCATGGAGCCCTGCTGAGATCCCTTTTTCGAACACATCTTGCTAAACGCGTTGTAGAAGGCTCTTTTCGCTTCTCCGCCGTAAACAATCGCATCGAGTAACCCTTGAAAATGATCAATCATCGCAAAGATTTGCAGCCATTCAGAGGTAATGTAACCACCCAGCGCACCGTACAAATCACTAGCAACAATCGGCGTCCAGCAAATTACCATTATCATCGGATACGCCAGAAAAATTCGCAGCGATCTTGCGCTGCCAAGCTCCTTTTTGATCTCTTTATATATCAAGTAGTACCAAAAAACGCTTAGAAAGCAGCAAATTAGGACTGGAATATCCACCAGAACCATGAATTTTATATCAACCGAGCCAGGATACACATAATGCACACACTGATGGTCTTCGTACATTGCGAATCTGATGAAGATGGACACTATACATAGTATAATTGGAACCATCACAGCCAAAACAAGATAATATTTCATGAACCTCCATATCACTTCGGTTTTTGGGTTTCTTATTAACGCGTAGCACGCATGCCCAAACAAAGCAGACCAAATGACAGACGAGATCAGGCCGAAAAGGCAGAAATAATTGAAAATTTGGCAAGTTATGTCGCTTTTTGCTGAAAACGTGGCTTTCGAAATCACATACAAAAAATCCGTAGCATTAATCATCATGACCATCGCTCCCAGCGGGTCTTTATAAGCTTTTGACATACAGCAACCTATCACCACCAATCCCGTAGCAATAGACGAGGCAATTGGCGCTAGATTGTATGGGAAAGCGATCGGAAAGAGAAGAAGTTTTGCAGACATGCCGGTTTTATCCAGAATCAGTTTTTATTGAATCAATAGTCTTATTTTTTAAAAATTTGGGATTCATGAAATGCTTGTGTTTTATATCTTTGCATATCAATGCATACATTATGTTCGACTGCCCTATGAACAGGAAGAATCTGTAATGGGAACTCGCTGACTCAATAATTTAATGCATATGCGGATGACTATTCACATTATATAAAGTCTCTCGCTTACATAGAATTCAAATTAGCATGCAACAATGACAGACAGCTTGAACCAGTGATATATGACTATTAATTCGATTATTGATCACTATCTCTGAAGTAGCTCATAACAATCCTAATAATGGCGCTAAGTAAATTCACAACATTCAAATACATCTGGACAGACGCGCCCAAGTGGTCATAGTCTCCGAGCTTGTAGCTTTCAATCGCTTGGTGGGTATCATAAGCAATGAAGCCCGAAAAGATGCCCAAGGCAAGGTATGGCTCAACTCTCATTAGAGCATATGATAATGGATTTGGACCCATTATCAAATAAGACCCAAGCGAAACTAGCGACATTCCAATGAGACCAAAGAGTCCGCCGGTCAGTACCCCGCTCAATTTGTCGAACGAGCCCAATGGTCGGTTATATGCATAGGCGCTGATACCACCGAAAGTAAACATTGTAAGCGCAATTGACATAGGAACTATCACTGGGTTCATCATATCAGCCATCATAATCAGAGGAGATAGCGACATTCCCATTCCTGTGAATATCGCAGCATAGGATATCTTTCGTGCAAGAGGCTGCTCAGCGTATGGGGCATTTTTACCTTGGATTTTCTTTGTGACGTACTGTGGAGGGTACATGTTGAAAGTAAAAATACCACCGAGCGAGATTACCATTCCGCCGAGGAAAATCACAGGACTGGTTGCAAGAGCCGAGGATGCAAGGATCTTCGATAGGAGAAGAGTAGTGAATAATCCACCTCCAGTGGCTTTATATACGTTGGTCATATAGTGGCCAAGACCAAAGTCCGCGGAGATCTCATCAGTGGCTTTGGCGACTTTTTGAGCTGCTGCAAATGTATCTTTTTTTTGAGGGTTAAAGTTGCTTTGGTAATAGACTGGAACGTCGAAGAGCGAGCGAGGCTGGATGCTTTTGAGTGCAGATGCACTCTTGATTGCGTTAAGGAGGAATTTCTGAGTGGTTGCGACTTTTCCGAGCATTTAGAATTTTTTTGGATTTTTTATTCTTTTCGATTCAGAAAACTTCGATTATAAGGGGTTGCTGTCTAAGCAGTGATCTGGTTTAGTTTCAGTTAATAAAGATATTTGGATAAATTAGATTCTTAATGGAAAATCTAGAAATAAGGAAGATTTACTGGCTTTGAATAAATTTATTTGTTCTTTGGGAAAGAGGCGAGAAGGATGGAATATTATGCGTAGAAATGAAGGAGATGTTAGTAGATTCACGGCAAAATGATAAATGAAGGCTTGGAGAGTCTTTTCGTAAGGATGCATTTTCAATATCAAATTAGTTAACCGGGAATTTTCTGGAATAATTGCTTAATTTCTGTTGGAAAGAATCGTGGAATTCGCTGAATTCTTAAAAGAATCATTTAATTGGAGAAAAGAAGCATTTCTTGGGATTGAGGTGGGGTATATGATAGGATAATGAACTCAGATAGAGTGCATGGCGTGATAAGATGAGAAAGGTAGCACATATAATTTTCAAAGTCGAGTCAGGGACGAGAGTGTTTTCCAATCCTTTTAATATTTGTAGTAGGTAGATCACCTCTACCAAGAGGACTGGTTAAGTGTTTGAGTGATTCATCGGCTCTTCTACTCTCAGATTTGCTAGTAAATCCTTTATTTCATAGAATACATGCTTGGAGTCGACACGCTGGGCTCTTTTTTGAGCTTTGTGGAACAATTGTTGGAATCAATAACTTTTCGTAAATTCTAGAAAATGATAAAGCAAGGGAGCTGCGCTCTATCAATTGGGCACAGAAAACATCTTTTATCAACAAAAAAGCATTGTCATACCAAAAGAGTATGCAATACTCAGCAGACTTACACCATTGGAATTAATTTTGAATAATGAGATGCTTATTGATCATGGTGTTAATTCCTAATCATCACTCCTACACTGCCACCAAGCAGAGAAATCTTAACTCACAGCAAACAAATAGTACATATGCAATACAAGGCGTATACATTTTACAATTCATATTCTCGCGAGCCAAGTAGGACCTAAACTTTTCTTTGAATTCTCTGCAGTCAAACTGCTGTTACACTACAGGTCTTCGTTTTTCTGCTTGTTAGGCGTACCACCAATTGAAAAGAGTATCAATTTTAGGTGCTTTTGCTTGAGATATTCTCAAAATATTCTTAACCAAAGATGTTACGTGAGATTATTGATCGACGGCCTACACCAATTCTGGATTCTGAGCTGCAATACTACACTATCGCTGTCAAGAAAACCCTGTTTACTTCTCCATTCGCTAATTCTCATCTGCAACATATCAGAATAAGTTCCTACGCTTAATCCGCCATTTAATTACACCAATCTCTGCTTAGAACTTCCTCACTTCTCGCGATTGCCTAACTTTAACAAAATCTTCACGATTTTAATCCGCATTTATTTACCAAAATCAGAATTTAGCTTCAGATCGTAATTTTGAGTTTCTAATTATGCATTTATTCGTTCATTGAGCTTCAGCAGCTATCTCATCTCATAATCACCTCTTAAACGAAAAACCCTGCACCAAAAACGCTCTTGATGAGCCTCTGACCATGCTAACTCATTCCCGGCATAAAAAAAGCTTATTGAGTTGGTTGCCATAAACGTATTTTGATTAAATCTCGAGCCACTTTAAGTAGAATTACGATTAATACAAACCTTGTAGTTTTATTCCGGTAATTAAATCTAGCTATTCTCTAAAAATGGTTTTCCGCTCCACGTATACCACTATTATAAGATACCTCTGTGACTCTTTGGAGAAAGCTCCGTACCCAGCATACAAAGAAAGAAAAATACGAATCGAAATTCAACTGCAAGCGGTCATAATCGCAGGGATTCAAGCTATGATTTTCAATGGTTCAAACCAAAACTCTTGGTATTTTACCGCAACTTTGCTAATTCCGCTATTCTTGTCGTCATTCAGACAAAGCTACCTCATCTGTGATCTTGCAATTGCTTCTCTCTACCCACTGCTCACCTATCTGAGCCTCCAAAATGAATTTGCTCTCCTCATTCCTTTTAACATTGGTTGGCTCATTATTTTATGTGGTATATTGAGCAGATCAGTTCGATTGGTGCTAATAAGCAGTATAATTAGCGGTCTTTCTCATATCTTGTATTTTGGACATCAAATCGAAAGTTTCATCACAACCGCCAAGTCAGAAGCGCTGACTAGCTTCTACACACGTTCATACCTATTAAGTACTGCTTGCGCAATCGGAGTTCTTCTATTACTGATGCTTTCCTGGACGAGAGAGCACAAGATGATCCAAAAAATCTCAGAACTACGAATTAAAGACGTTGAAACTAACGAGAAGCTCATTCAGGAAAAAGGATCCTCTGAAAGCAAAGAAATGTTCATATGGACATTTTCCCACGAGCTCAAGAACGCTTTGAACGGCCTGCTTGGTAACCTGACAATAGCCTCTGAAAAAAACACCGACCGCTCGATAAGCGATTTCCTTGAGAGCTCTCGCGTCTGCGGATCAGTTATCAGTAACTTTATTCATAATATCCTTGATTCTGGGAAACTCGACAATGGAAACCTCGAAGTCGTCCCAGAACCCACCAACTTCGCTGAGTTCCTCCAAAAGGTTTGGATTATCGCCAGCGAGATCATTAAGAACAAGCGCCTTTCTGGCTCAATGAGAGTTTCGAAAAACGTCCCTGCTTTTCTAATGATCGACAGTCAAAGACTTTTACAAATTCTCCTCAACCTCACTTCTAATAGCGCTAAATTCACCTCTAAAGGCAGCGTGAATTTCATAGTTAGCTGGGAAACGGAACAAAGTCCTAAGATTAACGACACCAAGCAATCTGAAACGACAAAATTAAACCCTCAGGAGACTATCTTAGAAACCGAGCATTTAAGTGTTGAATCTCAAGATGATTTCGCCTATATGGTTCCTTATGAGTCTAAAGAGAAGCGATTCCTTAACCAGAGCTATCTCTGGCTCGATCTCGAAAAGAAACGATGGAACCAAAACGATTTTCTTCAAATTACGGACCCTCAAGTCAAATCGGGTTATCTTAAGATCCAAGTGATTGATACTGGATGCGGGATCTCACAAGAAGCTCAAGCAAGGCTTTTCAGGAAGTTTTCTCAGGTGAGCGAGTATGAAAATGACAGGAAAATGGGTACTGGACTTGGGTTGTGGATTACGAAAGAGCTAGTGAATCGATTAAATGGCAATATTAATGTTTGTGCGAAAGAAGGGGTCGGTGCGACTTTTGAGGTGAACCTTCATTTGAAGACGGCTCGTCCACAGCGCAAAACATCAGGATTACACACAAGCATAGCGTTTTCGAGGGAAATGGTGTCTACTCAAAGGAGAACGCGAGCAAGTACGACAATATATAAAGGGCTAGAAGGGAAGATGAAACATGCGTTGATAGTCGATGATGACCTTTTCAATCAAAAAATCATGATTAACTACCTCGAAAAGATGGGAATGCCTTATATTCAGGCGTTCGATGGTGAAGAGGCCGTTGAGAAGTTTAAGGCGCATTGCGATGAAATCCAGGTTGTGCTGATTGATCATTTAATGCCGAAGAAAGACGGGCTGGAGGCGTCGGAGGAGATAATAAACTGGATGAAAACGCAAAAGAAACCAGCGGTTCCGGTCTTGCTGATTTCCGGAGACATCAAAAAGGAGGTAAAGACGGCCGCGAAGCAAATCGGTGTAGAGGATGTGTTGGGAAAGCCAGTTGAGTATGAGGAGATTTCGGCGTTATTTACTAATTTAATGGCAAGAGCATAATGTTAAGTAGCATTGGTGCTAGTTCTAACAAATATTTATTAAAACACAGGTAGTTGGTATGCTTTCTTGAATCAATAGGTTAGGACGTAATGTATTATTTTAGTGAGAAGTTTGTAAATTCGTTGAGAGTTTATGTTGAATTTATGCAAAGCATTCTGAGGTGATTTCAATTTCAGCAATATCCTGAAAATCTCCTTGGAAATCTATCTATTTGCCAAGCAAATTATTCTATGAGAGTGACTATCGAAGTTCTATTAGGATTGCCTAGGCAAATCGTGATATGAATAGAGATACTGGTATCAATTACATCCATCTATTTTAAATTCCACCTAAGTGACCAATCTACGTGGATCATACTTTTCAGAATTTGTCTCTGTGATGAACATCTGTTTGAGGTGGATCATATTTACAATGAAAGTTTATCATCACCGTTCCAAAGCAAAGTTGTGGCTTGCGAAGAGCTGATTTATTAATTTTTTGAGGGTTTGAATTATTATCAGAAATGTTCTGCAAACGTTCAACTTCCAGTACGAACTTTCTGAAGTTGGTTTGCTATGAGAAATAATTCCCAGGTTTCTTCAAGAACGGATATTGATTTTATTTCTAAAATGTCAGAACAAACCAACGAAATTCAATTTTTTTCAAATTGATTCTGAGAATTCCAAATCCACAGATTCTGGAAGAGTATTGAAATAACGCATTTAAAATTAAAGACGTCTCGTTTGAAAAAGCGTTTTTTGGCAGAAACAAGGAAGACACATGAGCACCCTTCTAAGAATCAAATCATCATTAAAGCAAGCATTTGGATCAGAACACTCAGCGAGCTAATTTGGTAAATTTTTGGCAATTTTAACAATAAATTATCACGGCCGGTCCTAAGGTAGTTTAAGTAGCTAAGCTATCTTGTGATGGAATCACCCCCGAATAAACCCAAAGATTATTTATCGATGCTAATTTGCGAGACAAATTTCAAGTTGCCCTACATCATATTCTTTCAAGAAAACTGCTAAGTACAGGATTCAGTTCCTCACCTACGAAAACCGAGAGCCATGGAATTCAAACTTCTTGAGACTTTAATCATCAATATCTGAGCTTCGAGAGTATCTATCCTAAGAGAACATTTGAGATCAAATCCTGAGCCGCTGGACAACCGAACTGAACTACTTCAAGAATTAGGACCTTGCTATGAACAGGCAGTTGAAAGCTGCTTTCTTGACTTAAAACCACAGGCAGACTCATTTACTAAATAAAGGATCATTTCTTTTTTATTTCACTCTCTCTCTGTTTTTTTTTGATAACGCAGATTCTATAGATTCAAAATTGCCTCGAATCTTTGGTATTTCTCTGAAATTAATTCAAATTACATATTTAGGAACTTCGATTGCTGAGTCCTTTTTTCGAGAATCCAGTGCTTTTATCAACAATTTCACCTCTTTTTGTATGACCAACATGAACCTCAAGCATACTGAAATAAAAGCTCGTTTTAATAAAAATCAATGAGATCATATTAGATTCCCAATTCATAGTCCTCCTCATTCACATGGATAGCACAGCTCATCTCACGTGAAGAGACGTCGATGTCTTTTTCAAATAACTGTTTTCAGAGGGACGTGAAACAGAAGCACTCTGGGTAATTTATCTCCTCCAAAGCAAGAGCAAAATTAATTTAGAATTCTTTATTTCAAGTAGCAGAGCAGATAGATAGATAAAACAAATGATAAAACCCATTTAAATCAGATACTTTGTTATTTGATTCCGAAGAATTTTAAGAATGAATAAAATAAATCCATAATCCTTAGAACTATATTGAAAAGGCCTGGAATCATTTATCTAATTTAAATGGCAATAATTATCAATTTCAAAGGACCACGATTTAATAATTAATAAAGCATTCCGGGACCTTGCAAAAAACGTCATCTTTCAAGCATTCTGACATGATAGGTTCTTCTGAATTCATTCCCACGGAGCTCACTATCAAGCGTACGCTTGCTCATTTGGATCCATATAGGTAATACCTCAGCCTAACCGTGCTAAATCTGCTCATTAGGTTCGGTCAACCAGAAAAATCGGATCCATCTGAAAATTCCTTGCAAGTTGTGTTCGGAACCACGGAACTTGGGAGCCAAGAGCGCTGTGTCAAAGAAATGAATGATCCCAGCCTAGTAAATGAACGTTGAAATCACTTAGCGCTAATTTCTATGAGTAGATGAAACACAATTTGGTTATTTGCCTCGAAAACGTGCTTTTTTCCGTCAACAAAGACGTTAAAGAAAAATCTAAAGTAAACTCAGACCACTATAGCCCAGCTGACCGACTCTGTTTTAGTTTCAAGCGGTTTATTTTTCGGCTCGGCCAGGCCTTCGAGCATTTATAAACGGATTGAGCGAGGATTTCAACATCATTATCTTAACAAGTTACGCGCTCCATGTACTTACTTTTATGGTTTCTATGACTCTGACAATATGAACTAGGTCGCTGAGAGAGTATTGCAGCGGGCGGGAGTCTTGAAGAAAATATATCAAATATTTTGCATGGATTACAGCAAACCGAACATCATCGAAAAGGATTTTCTTACGAAACTCGACATGTCAAAAAACCATACCGTTTATTTAACAGTAAATCCCAACCAAATCTGAATGTCCTATATCTCTTGCGATTTATAGTCTGAAGAAGAGATCGCAAAGCTAAAAGGCTTGAATGTGCTGCATCTCCGGCCGTTTGATGGAGATTGCTCGGATAGCGAGTTGGAAAAGTTAGTTCTTTTTTTCAGGCAAGCCGTAAGGGTAAATAAAGTCATTTTATACAATATCGTATTGATTCCTTATGTTAGAATGGTGAAGAGCTGTTCCCTATTAAAGACGTGGCTCTGAAGTACGAGAAAGTGATATTTTCATTTCGAGTTTCGAGCTTGCATCTGGAGGAGAGTATACCCAGCAGCGAGAACAATTATGATATCATGGAAGAAACCGACGAAGATGATAGCCCTTTAGGGGACTATATGAGCAGTTTGTCAAAGGCTTCAACGCTCATTGATCTGAAGCAGAAAATGAATGCGATGCGGTCTAATAAGAAGATTCCTACGATTGAACATGAGAATTCCGATCAAATACTCACGAGTCGGATTTCGCAGTTGGTACAACCTCTGCCCGGGTATCTGAGGGTGAAGGTGGACCAAAAATGAAGAAACAATGCAGAAAATTTTTATCTGAAAACGCGCAGTGTCAATTGCCGGTACTAACTTAAAGACAAATGTTGTGAATAATAGTTTTTGTCCACTATGGCTAGAGGTATTGAAGTTCTATATATATATCTGTTATGTTATGAACACGTTGTAATTTTTTTGGAAATATGGGTTGCAAATTGTATCAAAAGAAGCTTTTATAAGTTTCAGAACATCCAAAGAGGAATATCTTTTCTTCTATAAAAATAAACATTTGTCTTTGTAGATCGGATTTGCCGGATTTGTTTCTAAGGAGTAAAGTAGTAGTTTAATTGAATCTATTTAAAGGTGCAGTTTTCTTGTGATAAACGGCACTTAATCGAGAGTTTTGACGTGAATAAGTGCAAAAGCAGCTTAATAAATATACTGCCGCTGGGAGCTTTTCCCTTTGTAGACACACTCTAAACTAACAGAACAACAATTTATATGTTCATTCACAATAAAAGGTCTCTCCTTCAATAAGCTTGTCAATATAAGTGTGTTAATGTAAACATTTTATTAAGTTTACTAATAATTTTGGGGTACAATAGAGACGTTTCATGAATTGGATAAATAAGCAACAAATGCATAACGAACGATTTATGGCCTTTCGCAAAACGCCCTGTTACCAACTCAATATTGCAATATAAAATCTTTACACCAAATATTTATATCATCAGAGATCTATTAGATTGATGAGAATAAAATCCTTTCAAGCTTCATACAATCCACAAAAAAATTAGATCTCTAACTCTCTCATTTTCAGTGTCATTGATTTTGGTGACGTTCCCGGTGACACCTTAGGCGACACGACCCTCGCTGTCTTTTCCTCGGGGTCATACCCTGTACCCGTATCATCATGAGTTAACGTGTTCGAGCGGCCAGAATTTTGCATTTCAACCGCATTGCTCGCTCTTCTCTTTTTACAAAAGAGCATCAAGAAAAACTTCGTTATCAACGCGTGCTTCGACCCTCCGTATATCAGCGCATCTAGCAACCCTTGCATTTGATCTATTGCCTGGAAAAGAGCTCTTGTTTCTGCGGATGACTCTAGCCCGAAGGGAGATAGCGTGAAGTTGGCAAGCACTGGCAACCAGCAGCCCAACATAATCGCTGGGTACACGATCAATGTAAGCAAGTGTTTTGCGTTATCTCCTTGAATTACCTGTTTAAGTTTTTTCGCAGCCATTGCGTACCAGACTATGCTCAAAATACACCCGATCAGCAACGGAATAGTAGTAAATACCGCGAATGTGACATCCACGGACCCTTTGTACACCTTATGAATGCATCTTTCGACGCCGTTGACATTTTCATATACAACGTAATCCGTCATGATTGAAAGCGTTGCCAGGCCCAAAGGCACGGTGACGGCGAAGAACAGGTAGTATTTGGTAACAGTCTTCAGAACATCTATCTGGAAACTTCGCGTGATGAGAAGAAGTGCATGACCGAAAAACGCGCCCCATAAAACCGAGGATACGACGCCATACTGTCCGATGCCTTGAGCGAGCTTGCACATGAAATCCGTGCTTGGCAGCCAGATTGAATACACTGTTTTAACGTAGCAGAACGCGAAATCGGAGATCGTGATCCCGAAAATCATCAAGCCTAGTGGTTCTTTGTAGGACTTAAAGATAATACAGCAGACTATAACGATAAAGGTGGCGATTCCCGACAGAATTGGCGAGATTAGGTATGGCATTCCGATAGGAAACAACACCACCTCGACGTACTCTGGTTGTGCTTGCAGTTGAACTCCAGTGGACATGGATAAATGCCCTTAAATTCCAAAATAATTTTGTTAGTTAATAATTTGGTTCACGAATTAATCAACGTCCAATATGCACTCTCTGGCCCTAGATATAAAAAAAAGCCTTTGCTAATGTCATCAAGGTATTCAGGCTCTCTCAGTTGGAAACTGTCCTTGAATCTAGATTTTTCATTTGTTTAAGCTTTGGAAGAACTGGATCCGGTTGGAGATTTGTAATTGGTGGTGAAAACAAATTAATTTGGGAAGTAATTTAATTTTTTCAATTGTAACTGCGGAATTGTAATTCAGTGTATGCGTATTAGAAGCCTAATAACTTCATGTTCATGCTGCCTCTAGCACTAATTTACTCAGTCAGCTAGTAGCCTCTGTTAACTAGCTTATTTTAGAAACTTCAATCGCAATTAACTCTGGCAGATTTGATAGCTTTTTCCATGAAGTCCCTTAATTGCTTACAAATTCAATAATTCAGCGAAATCCCTTATCATTGGAGGCACTGCAATGGATTTGTTGAATTTCAATCATTCATTCTGAGAGAATGATCGGTGCCGATTTCAGAGCTAAAGTTGCTTGATAATAAAGTTTTTTAGGGTTTATGATGTATAGTTCGGGTAAAGTTTCCCACTTGGCTTCTGATATGAGGAAAACCCAACTTGAGAAACTCAACTAAATAGAAGAATTTGCAAGCACTGATGAGCTGGTTTAATCTAATTAAATTCTGCTTCTGTATTCAATAACTGAGCCTAGTGATGAACGAATAGCGTCCGTTCCGGGGGAGGAACTCATCCTGTTCCCAATCGAAATGCCTTATCTCACCGCTTCAATAATATCCAGTCTCGCCGCCCTCATCACCATAACTGTCTGCATAATCGCCAAAACCTACCTCGAACCACTTGGAAAAATGCTCATCGCGATTAACACCGCGGATCTACTCTACTGCTCGGTTCAGTACCTCGCCCTCATCTTTCCACCAGAATCTGATCATCTCTGCAAGGTCTTCCAAATGATCTCGCTCTTTGGGGCACTATCCTCATGTATGTGGGGAGCATTCTTCGGCCATGGGCTCATGCTTTTGGTTCGGAGTCGAGAAACTGGCGCACTGTCTCGTGTCATGCCTTACTATATCGTATTTGCTATTGGCTGTCCCTTCGGTCTCTCAATCGGTTCGCTCTTCACGAATTTCGCGACTGCTTCCAATCAGGACTGCATCCATACTTTCCAATACGGAGAGCACGACCTCGAATTCATTGCCTTTGTCGCAATTCCAATTGTCATTACGTGCGTCCTCTGTATCATCTGGTTTATACTAGCAGCCCGACAGCTCAAGAAGCTCGGGGAGGAAGAGGGATCGATTAAAGGGCTGTTTGTATTGGTTATGTATCCCGGAGTTATGATCCTGTGCTGGACGCCTGTAATTATCGTTGCATTACTTATTTTCTTTGAAGTAAGTGTCGATCCATCGGTAATTTTGATTGCGCAGGCTTTCGATCAACTCCATGGGTTTTTCAATGCGATCGTTTATGGAGGATCCACGAGCGCGTTTAGGGTGTTCGGAGGCTGCTGCTTTTGGAGAAAGAAAGCGAGAGTGAGGGTGCTCTCGTTGGAGTCGATTAGCTCGTCCTCAAATAACTCTTCAGTGATGGTAAATTCTTCAATGAAATCGTTCTCAACAGCACCAAATACGAAAAAACAAGAGGATTTTGATGTGCTAAACACTGAATTTGCCCTAAGTTACGCCAGTCGATCCCTGAGCATTATAGGCGGCGATCACTAAGATCATCGATATCGTTTGAAACTAATTGAATTAATAACAAATTGCGCTATTTATCATAAAAGCGCATTTGCAAAAGGGCGAAATATGCCTAATTTTATCATAATGAGGATAGAACCATTCGATAAAATTCTATTTATCCTTTCATTCATCTCTTGATGAGGAAATTCATTTATACTTTATTACATACAGACTCAAATTCTCTCTCTCTAGGTGAGATCTTTCAAAGAAAACAGAATTTATTTGCTGTTCATTAAATTCTTGATCTCAAACTTTGGTTTTTCTAAGATCCTTTCTTAGTACGAAAATGTCTTATGCGAAAAAGCTGCAAAAAGGCCTGTAAAATACTACGGCTCGAAAGTCTAATGCTTATTCACGCTTAACCTTCTTAGGAGAACTTTTTCTCTCTGGCTTTGCTTCTTCCTTCTTTCCGGTTGTAGCGGCGGTAGCGTCTGTGTCCGCAATCTTATTCTTCAAATAGATCATGCATTGGACAAAGATAAGTCCATTCCAGAAAGCGGCGTTGACGACACCAGCCTAGTTGAGAGGGTCAAATTGTTGAATAATAATAAAAAGATTACCAAAACAAGTGGGTCATTGACTTCTTGAATGGTTGTGAAGATTCTAGCAGCGACTCCGAGGAAGTTAAGGGTAGATGTCACGATCGACAGCTGTCCGGTGCTTTTGTTTTTGAAGTTGGTGAGGACTTGTGGTAATCTTGCACTGATGGCTAATCAGGAAACAATAAATCCCTGCATCGCTGCTGAATTTTACCGATTGCGATGTTAATCACGGCAAGAGAGTCGTAGACCCATTTTGGAATGAAATCCAAGGCGAACATGGTCACAAGACCAACCCAGACGATCAAATAGCCGTAATATTCGATCATGTTGAGTTTCTTGGAGTAGGTTGGGAACATTAAGAAAATAACCAATGCTTGTAAGGCGACGAAAAGGTTCTCTCCGTAGGTGCTGAATGGGTTTCTGTAGTGGAAGTTGTAGCCAACGGTCACAGTCAACGCAATGAGCTAATTGTTGAAAAAAATTTAACAAATCTGCAAGAAAAATCACGAACCTCGCTGAAGAATGCTGGGAGTGAGAGGCCAGCGACGCTCTTGGCCTGGACGATCTTAAGGATCTGAGGGACTTTGACAATAGTTGAGAAAACGAGAATTCCCATGCTAATTGTCTTGCTGAGGGTCTTAAAGTGCATTAGAAGTGCGCAAAACGATAGGGCTTACGAAGAGGAAGCAGGATTTTGACATGGTGTAGTCTTTTAAGAGAGTATCAAAGCAGTGTTTTCTGAAGACGAACATGACAATCTAAATTCAGGGGTTAGATTTGCAGGGTCGAGGTGCATAGAATACTGGGTCTTCAGCTTCAGACTTGTGGACAGGGCTAGCAAAGGCGAGGACGGCGCAAGCGCACAAGAAAAGACCGAGGAAGAGAGATTTCATGCTTTAAAATGAGACTATTTTTATTATAAGGATATGATTATTTGACACGTACAATTAAGCTCTCTATCTTCAGTTTGAACAAAAAAATTTAAATTGAAGCATCCCATAATATCAAAAACACGCTCTAAAGCAAGAAATCGAAACATGAAAATACCCCTGAGAAAATTATACTGAGAAAATTATAGTCTTCGCCAGTCCTTATTCGAAAAGTTTGAGCAATATCTCATAGCGTTTGCAAGTGACCCTCTGCACAGCTTACATGATTAATTTACTGCTTTGAAGGTTAACAAATTCACGAAAGCTTAGACTGCTCGTGTGAATTTCGAAATCTGGGACGTTTTACATTATATTTGCTTTGAAACCATATTTTTCGATAAAACGTATCAGAGACGAATGATATTATTTGATATGATCCAAGTAATCTTATCGCATGCATTACTTTATCAACTGATTACCTATGGATCTAGATAACCTATTTTTCAGCAATTTATTTGAATATCTTTTTTAAATTTCCTCAACTATTTTTTTTTCTTTTCAAGGGATTAGAAGATTAAATAGGATTCCATATGCCTTATATGAAAATCGCCTCTGCTTGTTCTCTCAAGAGCTTATACACACAATTATCATCTATGCAACTTCATAGCTAGGATAATACGAACCATTGATAAACCATCTATTGGGTGTATGTCTCTTAGTAACTTCCTGAATCTCAGTAATTCTCCCCAGGGCTTCTGCGGTATCATCGATCATTTGCTGATGCATAAACGCAGCAGCTGCGCCAGCAGCCGAACCAGTGTTCCATTCGACAGGATGTAAGCGGGTCGCAGAATTAGTCAGGAAAGATTGGGCGATTGCCTTTCCTGCAACGACGAGGTTCGTCATGTCCTTGTTTGTCAGAGCTCTGAAAGGAATGTAGAAGGGCAGCACGTTGCTATCATCGACATGGTTAACATAGTCAGGGTAGTTGCAAGACTTAATCCTATGAATGTCAATATTATAGAGACCAATGGCAACGCGATCACTTGGGATGCTAGCCACTGGACTCACAGTAAAATCGCCAGAGATGTCTGCTTTCTTCATGATGAAGCCACCCAAACCGATCGATCGACGGGTCTCTCTCATGTAAGGTATCTTAGACAAACCATGGCAAGTGCCAAGAGCTTCTTTATTCAAAGTAATGTATGGCTCGTAAGTCTTATTGGCAGCCTTGAACGCATAATGCCAGCCAATCGCGGTCCATTCAGCATCACGGATCACATCGATATCCACTCCTCCATCCCATTGATCTTTCTGGACTTTCTCCTTCACAGTCAATCGATCCACGAAGGGATATCCGAAAGGATAATCATTACCCTCGCCCCAATTCTGAAGTGAGAGGTCTCCAGGTTGAGGAACACCGTATTTCTTGCCGATGACTCGACGGTAGGTCCAAATCTGTTCCCAACTGTACGTCAAAAGGCTATAATACTCAGGATGTAACACAGGATAAGGGTTTTCAGGCTCAGTAGTAGGCTGTGCGTTATAGTCTTCGGTTAAACCGAAAACAATCGATTGCCCGCAGCGATCGTTTCCGCCTTCTCCTGAGGAATCGCCATCAAAGCTTTCAGATAAACCTTGCAAGTAGCTCGCCTCAGAAAGCGCTAAGATTTCTCCCCATTCAGTGCCTTCAACAACGATCCAAGTGGCTTGGGTCGGGTCAGATAATGAAGGAGATTTGAAGGATAAAGTGGTCTTTTCAAAGCGATCTGAGGCTTCTTCAGAGTACCAGTCTTGAAGTTGGTCGGCTAAGAGGTCGCATTTGGTCCAGGTGGAGCGTGGAGTCCTCTGAACAGCATCGATACCAACGATTTTGTCTCCTTTATCGTTTTTGAAGACTCGTTTTGGAACAGTGTTGTAATAAACGTGAAGTAAGCCTGCTTCTTCCAAAGGTTCCATTAGGGGATAGAGACCTTTCTCGAGCATGAGTTTTGGAGGGAAGCAGTAGACTGAAACCCAGCAGGCACCTTGGTTGCCAACTGACTGCGAAAGTATCTTGTAGAAGTTTGGAGAGTTGTTATTAGGATCACGACCAATAGCGGATATTGGGAATGTCTGATTGCCTTTAGAAGGGCTTTTCCAAGGGAAATCGACCGCGCTGACGGCGCTGGCAGTGAGTTGACCTCCCACCCAGTCGGTGGGTTCCAGAAGACAGGTAATTGCGCCTTCGTTGGCGCTGGCGAGAGCAGCAGCAATAGCCGATGTGCTACCTCCAGCGATGATAACCTCGCAGTGTGTTAGAGTCTCACTGGATGCGAGGAATAGGAGGCTAAATGAGAAAAGCAGTAGATATGTTCTCTTAAGCATCTATTGAAAGATTAATTTTATTACTTTAAAAAAAGGCTTAGGAACTAAGAAATTCGAAGAACTAATTAAGGAGGATTGAATGAGGCTTCATTCAATAAAGATATATAGAGATTTTGTGCTGGATTTTCGGAAGCTAATATCACAACAAATAACCAAAATTATTGTCGTGACAAGCGATAATCAGATTATATATTAGTGAACTGAGTATATTGTTAGTCCCGAATGTTTCAGAAAACATAATGCTGATAGTCCAAAGCTTCCAAATATATTAGCTTTAGCATCAATAATGTGAGGTTTTTTTTGTGGAATTTTACTCAAAATAAAAAAAAAAAATGTTTTTCATATATGAGAGTCTATTTTGAGAGAAGATTTATCCCATTGAAATGAAAAAATTTTGAAGGAAATAAGAATATTTCTATAAAACTAATTGTCGATATTATGGATAATGAGAAAGGAAACATATTATTCCAATTCGTTTTGTCCGATGAGTATAATTGAGGATATCTCACAAACCAAGTCATTTTCTTAGACAAATGGCAAAATTTTTTGATATGCTTTTCCATCAAGCAAATAAAATAAGAAATACCAAGTTTATTTTTTCATTTGAAAAAGACTTTCAACTATAATGCGAAGATGTGGAGACATCTGTGGTAATTCACTATAGTCCAATTAAAACATTTCTTCATTGTCTTTCATTCAATTTATGAAGGAAGTATTCTCAATCGTTAAGATTATTACAAGATGCACATTTTCAACACGAACAAAAAATAAATTTTTGCTCAACCACTTCCATAAATTATTTCGTAAAACAATAAAAAACATTAGTAATTTTCTTGGGAAACAAACATTCCTTACTCATGCTTTCCTTAAAAACCAATTCATATTATTTTCTGTAATAATATTTACAGTTCTTGGATAGAAGGCATCATATCATGCAACGATGGGACGATAGACTGCAGCGTCTGAATAGATCGCCCCTTCTTTTTATTGACAATAATTTTCTCTGAAGACTTTTCCATTTCCTCATCATCTATCACATTAAGACTCTTCAGCGTTATTGTCTGCGGATTGAGCGCGCGTGGAGTCGCAACATCCATTCGACTGATAATAAGGCCCTCATGAGGAGACCCAAGATCTCCTCGGCTCAGAATACTGCTTCGAGGGGTCGTAAAATCGAGTTTCATAATAGAATTGTCTTGAGGAGAAGCAGCATTGTCATAGTCAGTTATCCTTTGAAGTGTAAGTATCTTTGTGGCACTGCCGACTCTGCTGTTATCGACGTCTAACGACTGTAATGTACCCATTCCCTGTCTCCAAATCGCAAGCGGAGAATTATTTCCTAGTTCAGTGTTAATTCTTGGTAGAGTCTCTTTTCTAGTGTCCTTCTCCCA
>ENA-UOTX01000589-UOTX01000589.1-compost-metagenome-genome-assembly--contig:-NODE-589-length-36674-cov-13.304888_pt1 | contig 36674 bp, 36 predicted proteins | sample MGYA00238143_ERZ746982 | MGnify/ENA primary metagenome ERZ746982 (study PRJEB28758, sample SAMN06268862) | compost metagenome | isolation source: single cell | place: USA: California, Emeryville, Joint... | reverse complement strand
CAATTCTCAGACTCGATATCTGGCGGAAATGGCCATCATTTCTAGTCTCTTAGCCCCTTTTTATGGAGAAAAAATCTAATATGAGAATTTAAAGATTGGCTAAAATCGGTTCATAGGTGCAAGAAATCCATTTGCCCTTTAGATTCAAGCATGCATTGTAAGTGATTAGAGTGGATATCATAAGAGCATATGTCTGTGAATGGAAAACCCAATGAATTTCAGGAAGAAATGTTAGTTGAACGTTGAAACTCGAAGATCTCACATCTTTTTGAATTATATGAGCTTTTTGCAATCTTCGCAAAGAATTTTATAGGTGAATTGGCTATTGAAAGGATTTTTATGTAAAGTGAAGCTAATGGATGATGTAGTAGTACGCGTTGGTAGCAGTTTCAAAGCGAAAAACGGAAAGTTAGATACAGTTAGTAAATTTAATCAAGGTTCCCAATTCATACTCCATCTGAGCTATTGTTGAGTGCACTTTGTGTTATGTCATCTAACGAAGACAAAAAGCTCGATTCGAATAGATTGATCGAAAGATTTATCAAAAAGAGATCAACAAACGAACAAACACACAAAAAAAAGAGAGACATAATTGAACAACAGCTTGAGTGGGCATAAAATCCTTCATTTGCAAATCATTCTTCGAAGAGAGAGCATGTTCAAAATAAAGTCTAATGTGTTGACGACTACTTTGAAGAAATATCGATACCGTTACCGAGCTTTCGATATTTTTCGAAATTTTATAGAATTTTCGAATTTAGTACTTGCTAGCTGATTAAGATATCCACATCGTGAGAACAGAATATCTGGATTTTGCCGCTAAATATCAAGCAAAGAAACAATTAGACTCAATAGAATTCGTCTGGGCTCCCGATATTCATAAACTTTTTCTGAAGGCCTTCTTGGATAAAGCGAGCCTCCAAAATAAAAGAAATAGATTACATACATATTTATTGTAGAGCTGACAATGACCAATTTTAAGATGGATTTTTAAGTTGTGTCATCTATTCTAGTGAATAACAAAGTTCAATAATGCTAATTAACAGGGGATTTATAAATTCTCAGGCAAGTCTCTGTTGACTGAGTGGTTAGTTTCGCAATTTCTCCAATTGCCTGAATTTAACTTTCATTAGGCTTCGATATTTCATGACCAAATTGTTCCTTTCCGTTTGTGAATGTGGAGTCAACGATTAATGACGTTTTAAAGCATCCCCTATTTGGGATGCAGTTGGGCGCCACACCCAAATAAATCCTTTGAACGAAAGACTCTTGATTCTTATCATTCAATGGGGATGGCTGCCTACTAATTGCATAGGATTCAACACATTTGTAAATGTTACAATCTCGTTATACTTGTGCAATTTCTTCGCATAAAATTTTAATGATTTAATCGTTAAATTTTGATTATTTCAATCAAAGGTAGGAATGACTGAAGGAAATTATCAGCAAACTGTCATACAATCGTCTCCCCAGATCTCAATCAGCTTAGAAGAAGAAAACCTTCTTCTTAAAAAGCAGGTAAAAACATGTCTAGAACACCGAAACTCAGTTTATCTTTCCAGTTGCGGATGGTAGAAGGCGAAGCAAAGAAAAACCAAGCAATCCTCGAGCAACAAATCGAAATCTTAGAAAGTCAAATCGCTGAAACAAAGCGAAGAGAGCAGAACCTAACTCAAATGAATGAAACAATAATGGTTGCTTTAAATGAAATGAATAATGGAGCCAAAGACGCAAAAATGGTAAATACGAATTCTCAACCTTGGAAAGCGCTTATGCCCACACCATAGAATAAAACAATCCGTGAGCTTGAGGCTGCTACGGAACAGCACCAAAAAGAAATGCTAGAATTTAAAACGCGGACAACTGATCACATTAATCAACTTGAAAACGAGGTAAGAAATTTGCTTTGGTTGTTGCTCATGCTTTGACAAGAATAAAAATCTCCGTGATAAGTTGGCAGAAACCGATTTTTTGTACAAAGAGCTTCTTATTAAATTCGAGAAAGCTAATTTGGATGCGACACACAACTATAAAGACTGGCAAGCTGAAAAATCCAATTTAGAAGAGCTGATCCAAAAGTATGAGGATGAAAAGAAGCAAAATAAGGAGCTGTATGATTACGAAATGCACTTGAAGATGAACGAGCTGAAGAACCTCAATGACAAACTTAAAGAAGAGCATAGACGAGAGCTGGAACATGTGAATGCAGAATACGACAAATCGCTAAAAGACTTGAAAGCGATCTATGAAAGCGTAACGCGAAATAAAATTCATCAAAAGGGATTAATTCTTTTCTGCAGGAGAGGAAATTATTGGAATCTAGGCTTGAGAAAACTTCTAATCTTCTCAAAAAGACGCAAGAGGAGAGTGAAAATAAAGCGATAATTGTCGAGATGCAAAATTTACATCAGGCTGAGATGGAGCAGATGAATAAGATAATAGAAGACTTGAAACAACAGCATTCGGAACAGGTGAGGAGAATACTGACTCTATCCATCCATTAACTAATAATGTCTAGATCGAGACCTTGACCACTCAAAGAGACGAAGCCTTGGACAGAGCTGAGAAGCTTGATGCGAGTTTGAAGAAACTCAAAGTGCAGCTTAAATCGAATCAGTCCCTTCAAGAGCAAAATAACAAAATATTGAAAGAAAAATTAGATAAAGCGAAGTAATTAATTTCTCAAATTCAATTCGTGAGAAGCTATTTTGCTTGTTAGAAATGTGATGGAGCAGGGAGGAGGAGTGCTCGAAGAGAACAGGAGACAAAAGCAGAAAATATTAGAGCTTAAGTAATACTAATTTTCGTAATTCTCGTCACTAATGCATGTTGACCAGAGCGCAGATTAAAAAATTGGAGAGCTCAGAAAAGCGCCTGAAAGATTTATTAATGGATAAAGACTCTAAAATGGATGAGGAGAGATCCGAGCTCAAGAAGCTTCTCAGCTTAGACCATAAGGGGTATAAGAGGAACCCTGCGTTAACTTCCAGCAAATCGCAGAGCCAATTATCCAGGAGTTTTCTGCAACAACCTTCTCCGACTCGACAAGCGGAAGCCAACTATCACAACAAAAGTGCAATTTTGAGAATTGACCAGCCAAAAGACGACTATGAGCTGAAAAACGTATATATTAGTTTTTGTTGAAGATTGTCTCATGAATTTTATTAGGCAAGAGAAACGCCAACAAGATTTTCTGCAAATATATTGGACTTTTCAAATATCTTGAACGCCGAAGATGGAGCTAGACCCTCAGCAACTAATTACATGTCAATAATGAATCAGAGCTCTCATGATGGCACGAGAACCCATACCCCTCTAAAAGTACAACCGCAAGGCCGTTCTGAAGCTCTGGAAGGAGGAGATAAGCAAAATCTGAGTGCCACTGAGCAGCAGCTCGCTCTTCAAAGAATCACTGCCAATCAAGGTGATCAATCTCTCACTCATAAATCCAGTAGAGGAATCGATAACTACTCGAGTGTTCAAATGGAAAATTCAAATATAATGCAGCCAATTTCTATGCCTGGCAGGAGCACGGTAGGCGAGCATCTAGAAGTCATGGAAGCGAAGCAAAAACATGTCAGAAGTAGAACTGAAACGAATAAACAGCAGCTCTTTGGGAACATGACTGAATTTTTAGAAGGCGGACCCAATAACGTCCTTGACCATTATAACGCTTATTCAAATCTGCAAGCTGCAGACGCAGGTGTCTTGAGAAATAAATCAAATATCCACTACAACGAAAGAACAAAAAGTCCTGACCCCAGATTCAGTCAAGGAGCCACAGAAAATCATCAGTGTGCTAAGGTCGTGGGCTCGATAAAATCCACAGATGAACTCTATGACGAGCGCCAGTACATAGAAGGCGAGGAAGAAAACATGAACCCGCCTCTTTACCAGAGCAATGGCGATGGTCGAATGTACAACAACGCATACAATTCGCATACCTCATCCATTGAGATTCTATTACAACAGGGGAAACCGAACCTATATATGCCCCAGCAGATCAACAGTGACCCAAGGACTCAGATCGAAGAGAGATTGAAAATATTGGAGCAAAAGTTAAGCGATATGGAAGTGCGCAACCAAGGGTTCAACGAAAAAAGCAAAACCCAAACTGAATTTGAAAAACTTCTGCTCGAGCTAAACCAGGCGAAATTGGACACAAGCGCGCTGGGAGGAGAGAAAAGAGACGACAAGGAAATGGCGCTGAAAAACGAGATTAAATTCCTCATCAATAAACTTCTGCAAACCAAGAATAAGTTAGAAAAGCAGAATGAAGATGCCTTTTCAAACAGTCAGCAGAATTTCAAAAGAAGGCCCTCGCTTGAGAATACGAGTCTGCTGAATGTAACCGCCAACCAAACGGCAAATAATATCAGTGTAATTAGTTCGCTGGGAGGACAATACAGCAACCAGCTCATTAATACTTCACAGAGATCGGCACCAGTGCAGTATCTTTCATATCTTAACTACAGGGATAATCGCTCGCCGCTTCATCAACGTGCCTCAATAGAGGATCAAAGCGCCAAGTTGAATAAGAGCTCGTTGGGAGAAGCCATTGAAAACTTTTCAAAAAATATACGAAATAAGTCAAATTTGAAACCTCAGCCACAATACGCGGCAGCTACTCATGCGGCGAATTACGGATCGCTTTCTAAAACAATCAATAGAGCCAAAACTCCTTCGCTTATTAGACCGAGTGGAGGGACTCTAGCAAGCAAAATGCAAAATACGACGAATACAAGCATGATGAATTCTAGCACGGCTTGGAATCGAAGAAATTTATAGGTATCCTATCGTCTAATTTGTTTCTTTTCTTTTTTTTTTGCTTTCCATTTTGAAGCCCGCATGAACTTTTCTACATTCAAAGTAACTCGTGTAAATTAGTTGCATGTTTATTTATATTATAAACTTTTTTCAAACAATTCGACCTTTTCTCTCCTCCACAAAGGTAATTTATACGAATGTGAATGTATTCGGTTCGTCCCATGGCTTTACACCGACTCCAATTTTCTAATGGTAAGAAAGAGAAGCAATAATTAACAGTGTTTTGTGATATAACTTTTCGAATAATTAAATACAAATGGTAACAGCTCGCCAAAATATATAGTGAAAATATCTAAAATTCATATTTATATGTATGTATGCATCACAGTAATCCCCCTCGACTAACCTCTCTATACTTTTTTAAAAAAGCCCTGAGAGAAATGGAAGTTCTACACAGTTTATTAACTTTCTCTACCACTCGATGGTTTGTTTGTTAAAATCGACGATCAAAAGCCTGAATAGCCAAAATTTTTATTTTCCTTTGAACCCTCTCCAAAAGAAAACCAAACATCAGGCCCAACAAAGTTCGATTACTCAGACTTTTCCTCCTCCATTTCGACAGCTTTCAGTTTAAGCTCCGAAAAAGAGGGTGGATTAGAGAAAGTGCTGCGGATACTTATATTCGAAGGAGTGTTGTCCTGGTGACTGGGAGTCGACATGCTTTTGATAGAGAGCGGTGATTTGACTTGATCAAACACGCTGAATTTATTCTCTGCTGTTTTTGGCGTACACGAGCTGCTGATCATAAACTTCAAAAACACAATACATTCTCGATGCTCTTCTCCAATAATTTCGATAATTGGCTTGGCTTGACCTTCAAGTAGTTTCATCGGGTCGGCGTTATTGGAAAATAAAATTTTCAGTTTTTCGAATTTCTCCTCTCCAATGCGTTCCTTTACAAAATGGCCAAACATCACTGAGCGATGAGGGGACGCCGGAGATTTCGGATCGAAGATTTGGTCTGAAAAGAAAAAGTTTCGCTTGGTGACCTTGCTGGTCGGTATTGAGTTCGGAGATTTCTGCGTGCTATCGCTGTTAGGAGATTTGTATTCACTGATCATCTGTTTCTTATTGCTGCTAGAGTTGGAATTGCCGTACATTGGCTCAAGGGCTGTATTGATAGAGATATCTCTTTGATATGAAAGCTTTTTGTTTTCAGTAGCCTGCTTGAATCTGTGGCTATCGGTCAGATCTGTTTCTAGCTGCAGCAGGGAGTTCTTTTTGGTTTGTTGAGATTGCTGTTCTTTTGATTCGGAAGGTGTTGTTGAGTCTGATTTGGTGAATTTTTCTTCAGCAGCAGCTTGATTTTTTTCAGGTTCAGGATTATTTGTATTGTTACTATTGCTCTCTAATTCTGTTAATGAATTTGGCTGCTTTGTTGAAGTGGATTGTGGGGTAGTAGTAGTAATTATTGGCTTTTCAGCATTTGAAGGCGATGGAGTTTGTTTGGCTTTTTGCTGGAGAATATAGTGAAGGCTGTTCTGGTGGAATTTGCCTTTCTTAAGCGAGTTCGAATCTTGAATAGGAGGCTTAGAATTTTCCTAAAATATTTATAAAATAATGCATAAGGATGATGATGATCTCAGTTGTAAATTTACCTTTGGGCTTATCATTTTCTGAGCGTCCATTTTCTTCTCGTACAAAATTTCAGTGCTAGTGGGTGTTGGAGGCTGAAATTGAATTTCATCTAATGAGTATTTTCTTTGGGTATCAATTTCTTGCACGCTTGAGCAAGCCCCATACACTTCAGGAAACTGCAGCTTTAATTGTTTGATCTAAGGAGAAAGCACCATTAACCTCAAGTGACAGAATAAACACTGGATACCTCCTCGATTATTTCTGGGATATGTATTAAATTCGAAATACTTGGTCGTTTTTGAGGATCTTTGCTCAGAAGCACATCAATCAACTGCCGAATCTTCTTGCTGTAATGATCCGGGACTTTAGAATACGGTTCGTTAATGACCTTATTCATCACTTCCTGTTTGGATTAACAAAATTAAGCACGATACACAATTTTTTCTCATCATACAGGGTAAGTAGCTCCACTAAACGGTTTTTCCAAAGAGCATAACTCATGCAGCAGGCACCCAAGCATCCACATGTCAGATTTATGATTGAAAGTAGAGGAAATCCACATTTCTGGTGATAGATAGTAGGGCGTTCCTACGCTTGATGTTGACAATTCATCTGTAGTCTCAAGTTTCTTTGATATTCCAAAATCCCCCAGCTTAATCTACAAATCAAATTAACCATTTGCTCATTTCACAAGCAAGCAGCTTACCATTCCGGTCTTCGTGAGGAAAGTATTCTGCAATTTGATATCTCTGTGCAGGATTTTATTGTCATTCAAATATTTCAGAGCCAGACAGAGCTGCGTAAACCAATTCCAGATCTATTTCAACAAAATTTCAACTCATTCACTCCTGAAATGAAAGTCTACCTGGTTCTCTGGAAGGTACGTACCATTTTTCTTTGCCTCTGTAACTTGTTTTTGTAGATCGCCTTTGAATTTTCAGATGAGCGATGAGAACTTCGGTAAAATGAATTATCTACCATTATCTGCATATTCCATGACAATATAAAGCTTCTTATTCTCAATAAATGTATCATAGCATTTGATAATGTTCGGGTGCTCCAGAGCTGCAAGCAAGACATCGTTTGCTGTATTCTTTGTTGGTATTTCCTCATTAGAAAGTGCTACTCGCTTCAATGCAAAACTCTTGATAACAAAATCGAAAATGCGTTGTAAAAACAGCCTTTAGAGTCAGAGAGCTTACTTTCTTGTCCTCCTTTCTTTCCACGAGCCAAACACCACCGAATCCACCCTCGCCCAATTTATATAAACGCTGAAACTTCTCCATTATTCACAACTTGAATTGAATAAATTTTATCGACTAACATTTAACTGAGAAACCATATATATTTTGAACAGTTCAATTTTGCCTGCAATTCAGTTCGACGTTTTCATAACTCTCAATTTTAAGGCAACATCACTCTCTTTTGGCGAATCACCCCAGCAGTCATTTAACTCAATGGCCATATTGGTCACGAGAGCGGCGGTGATCCGTAATATTTCTGGTGTAATTTGCCCGGTGGAATATTTCTTATTAGAAGCCCGATATTACACCCGCTTTTAAGGAGCCCGATAAAACGATTTATTTGTTCAAGAATATTTAACATGACCAAAAAAGTTGGCATCTACGAAATCGGAAAGACCATTGGAGAAGGGTCCTTTGGCCTGTAAGCCCTTTCATGATGTTTTGAAGTAATATTTCCTTCTTTCTCGATTAGGGTGCGTTTGGCGACGAATACTAAAACGAAGGAGACGGTAGCGATGAAGGTAGTTTGATTATTAGGCTGCTGGTGTTATAACATGAGAAGATCATTGAGAAAGAGAAGATTAAACGTGAAGACCTGCTTCACCATTTGAAGAAGGAAGTGCAATTTTTAATGATGATTGATCATCCAAATATTACGAAACTGATCGAAGTCCTAGCCAGCAAAACGAAAATCTATTTAGTTTTAGAGTATATCTCCGGTGGCGAACTCTGGGATTTTGTTAGTAAAAAAGGACATTTCGTGAATAATTCGAGCTAAATGACGGCTTCTATTAGAGACAAAGGGAAAACTTGATGAGGACGTTGCGCGAAAGTACTTCAGACAGATCATCCGAGCAATCGAATACTGCAAGCATAAGAATATTGCGCACAGAGATCTCAAACCCGAAAATATTCTGTTGGATGAGAAAGGCGATCTGAAAGTCTCTGATTTTGGTTTATCTGAACTGTGCAAGGATCACAGCAATTTCACTCAGTTGCTTCATACAACCTGCGGCACTCTTAACTACCTTGCTCCGGAGGTAACATGCTTGGCTTTCGATTGAAATAATGTGGAAATAATTTATATAGGTCATACAAAATGTAGGATATGATGGTCATTTAGCCGATCTGTGGTCTTGTGGAGTTATCCTGTATTTCTTGCTGTCAGGAGGTAAATAGAGCTGTGTTATTATGACCTAGGCTGACGTATTAATGTGCAAAATAGAGCTTCCTTTTGAAGATAACAGCGTCCCAAGCTTGCTGGAAAAAATCGTGAGTGCGAACTATCAATGCCCAAAGACATTCTCAAAAAACGCTAAAGGTGATCATCGTTGCGATCGCATTCAAAATTAAAGGCGTATTAGATTTGTTGACTGGTATCTTGAATCCGAATCCGAAAAAGCGCTTTACACTTGAGCAAATCAAAAAGCATCCGTGGTTTCTTGAGTAATTGCAAAGCAAAGTTTATTTGCTAATTACTTTTCCTCAGGAAAATAACGCCACAAGAACTCGCTGCATTTGAAGAGGATCAGAAAAAACTGCTTGCAGAGAAACAAAACCAAGCCTCTCAGCAGAACAACGGCCCTGTCGGCTATCTTGAGAGCGTTGAGAGTGGTGCTGTAGAGGAAGTTACTGTTGACAAGGCTGCTGCCTTGACGCTCAATATTCCCATTTTATCAACCAATGTGGCTGGCGAGACTCATATTATCACGAGTAATTACCAAAACTACCCTGCTCTCCCAAGAAAGTATTAAATTCCACATTACAAAATTCGATATCATGAATAATATTGTTTCAGAATGAACGCATTTGAGCTTGCGAACTATTTTTCAGGGGTTCTCATCAATAGAATCTTTGATATCGAAATAGTCAAGAATCTGGAGGAATCTAAATCGTCTCCAGGAAGAAAGAAAAGCGCAAAATCAGCTTCAGGAGAAATATTAGAGAATTTTGTGACAGCGAAACCATTCGCAGAGGTCGTTGAAACAGTAAAATAACTGATAAATTGTCAGAGAGCTCAAGTGATGGTAGGTCAAGAAAGCGTTTGAGAAAGTAAGACCAATTAACCTCTATCGACTCGAGCCTGCTACTGGGTTAAAGGTAAAAAACTCGCCTGATCTTGAATCGCTGAAAATGTTTCGATTAGTTGAAAGGAACTTATCAGATTGGAAAGGAGCAAGTGACGATTACTGGGGAGATTTTTGATATCAGCTGCGGAATGTATTTAATTCACTGTGCGAAAGGAGAGCAAGTAAACCGTTACGTTTATATCTTTCCACTTAAATTTTTACAAGGGCTCTCTCAAGAGTTATTTGAAGCTTTATGAAGAGATTTTCCCTGTTCTTGCTCCTTTAGTAAGCAAATCATAATGCTAATAGCAATTGATTAATTACAATACATTCTCATATGATTGCATATCTCTCTTTTTTTTGGATTAGCCGATGCAAAATTTATCAAAAGCTTCTACACTGGCCTCAGTCCCATCCTTCCCTACTCTAGTTCTGTGGCTTCTAGTAGGCATTTTGATAAATTATAATTGAAGCTGCTGATTAAATTTCATTTAATATTGATAAATCTATGCCTAAACACCACAACACAGGAAAAAAACAGCTCTTATATTGAAAAAGATATGTGCAAATTATACACAAAAATACTCTCTAGCTCATGCTATGTCTAGTGGTAAACATCAGCAGAATTATCCTACACTAGATCCTTCGGCATGTTTAATATATTTCAAATAATTTGCCATTTCTTTGAAAGACATTTCCTCTGTTTTTTTTGAATACAATCAAATGTGATTACGCATGAAAACTAAATTCTCATGAAAGACTAATCCTCTGAATTTCGTGACGATTGCTCTTAGAGATAAATGTCTCATCTAGTCTCTAGTCCATGATTGTATTCATTTATTAATGCAAAGAATGGAGAAATATCAGCTTTCAAAACTTTAAATTGCGTCGTGGGATTTCATGACAATATGGAAAGCAGTTTCGACGTCAGTGATCAAGATGTGTCTGTCTTTAATATCGATGTTGAATTCCTTCTCCAAGGCTTCGTGAACATGAATACTGGTGGCGATATCTGCATAACCTTCACCGTCTCTGAAGTGAGTTTTGAAAGTAATTGGCACAGGATCCCAACGGGCAGGGTCAATCTTGCGAAGGCGTTCTCCAATGGCTTTGATACATCTTTTTGCGGTAAGTCCAGGCTGAGCGAATAAATTGTTAGGAAAAGTATCGATTATTTAAAGTACGTTCTCTTGGACCTCTCCGAATTTCAGAGGGTTAAGGTGATAGAATCTCAGCTCGGTGTGGTAGAGACCTCTTCTGAATTGAGAGGCGGTTGGCTTGGAAATCCACTTCGTAAGAGCTTGCATCTTGGAATAATTTTATTTGTATGAGAACTAACTTGATTTGCTTTTTTGCCTCTACATGAGTGCTTGATTAACAGGATAATCACCACGATGATATTAGAATTACTGTGGATCTTTCACAAAAAGAATAAAATTATCTTCATTTACACAGACTCTGCCTCAAGTCCCCTATGGGGATGATCTATAAATAATAACGATGAGAATAGTAGAATATTCTTTATTGATCTCTAAAAAATCCCGGTTGTTTGTGACATCAAATAGCAGCTCTCACCAGGAGAGGAGAAGTTTGCATGAAAGGAAGGTTCGATTTAAAATTTCTTCGAGTAAATTTAACAAAAACGACTCAAAGATTTCGAGACTAGGTACAGGAAAGTTACAAATGCGAAGCCCAAGCGATTTAAAGAAGAGTAATAACACATCCTGTTGCTTCGAGTTTTTCTTTCAAGCTCTCAGCTTCCTCCTTCTTAACATCCTTCAGCAAAGTAACTGGAGTCTTTTCAACCATTTCCTTAGCCTACAAAACAAAGCATTCAATTTTAAACTCTTTACAATATCCATTGCTTACCTCCTTCAGGCCGAGCTTGAGAATCTCACGGACTTCTTTAATGATCTTGATCTTTTGTGCAGCATCGAATGAAGTTAACTGAAGATCAAAAGCAGCTTTCTAGACAGAATGGGAAAATTAGCATTTTTCAATTCCTCATTCAAATTTTATTACCTCTTGTGTTGGAGCAGCCTTTGTTTCTTCTGAAGAAGCCGTCTCTTCAGCTCCACCAGCAGCAGCACCGCCTCCAACACCGAAACCGCCACCTGATCCACTTCGAAACAGAGAAGCGAATATCTCAGCTACACCTCTCTGACCCATTGGCCATAACTTAGCCATGGCTTCCTCGTATTTAATCTCATCTTCAGATTTTTGCCCTTAAATCATTGAAAGATAGCACATGAGGAATTAACTCAGAATGAGATTACTGGCAGCCAAAACGCTATCAAGGCTTGTCTTTTTTTCCATGACATTGTTAAAGTGATATAATTCATGAGTATTAAGCTCGAGATAAGCATCAGCGAGGATCCTCACACGTCTTTTTTGTTGTTCTGAGAGATCTGCTTCTAACGTTTTTGTTTGTCTTTTGGATTGATCATGATACAAGTCAAAGGTTGATATTTTACTCTTGAAGGCGCTTTTCAGTAATTGTCTGCCAGTCTTCGTGGTATTTGAATGGCAAGTCATCATTATTCTTTTGTTCGGCCGCTGGAGTGGTTTCTGGTTGGTTGGTTGAGAATGCGCGCTTGAGTAAAGGTATAATCTGGTTTTTGGCTGTGCCAAGGAGTCTAGTTTGTATCAGCATGGACTTTTTTCGATATCTTTGTCAATTCCCAAAAAATTCACTCCCAGAATAAATTTTATACCAAGATTTGGTTTGTGCTTTTCTCAAATGAGATCGATTTTTCTGAGATCATGTGATAGATGTGCGTTACTCTGTAGCTCCAAGCTTCTACTATCTCTGCATATTTTCAAATTTTTTATACACAAGATTTTGTGGAAACATTTTCTTCACTCCATTTTGAGAATATTCAATATTCAAAACCCAAATCTTTGTGGTATGAATTTAATGGGATTGGACAGCTTCTCATTTGAGCAATTACAATAAATATGTATTGTTGGCATCAATAAGTTATTCCTACTGCACGTGGTTATTCCGAAAAAGCAACTGCGAACTGAGAGCGAAATTTGTTGATAAATATGAGAAGGTATGTTGGAGATGTAATCTTTAGTCTTCAGCTCTAACTAGAGCAATTTGATAATTTTTTCGAAGGGCAACAATCTTATGAAGTGCGTCTTTTCGAGGTATTAACTTCAAATTATTTTCTCAAAGAAATCACTAATAATAGATAATAGTAATAGATAATTACTATAGAATCGAAATCATGTATATAATATGGTCTTAAACGTCGTTACAAATTACTTGAAGCTAGTACTTTGGTTTAGTGTATTTGTTAACTCCCAATTATAGTTATGAAGCTATCAGATTTACTTCAATCTATTGTTATATTTAAGTATTTGTTAGTATGTTCATTTAATATTCTTAAGCAGTTGAGAGGAATATAGGTTACTTGCAGGGTGCGATTTGATATATTTACTATTTTGGATTTACACCCTTGCTTTTGAGTCATTTCACAGTTTAATGATTGAATTTAACTAGATATTATTTTTGTGTTTTGGAGTAGATACACACAATTTCAATGTTTATTGAATTTAAAAGCTTATTTAAGTTTAGAATTGCACCAATTTTCATAGCCCTGACAACTGAAACCTCATTTAGAGAATTATGCTTCAACCAATTGAGTTGTCAGTGAAGATTTTAATGGAAATTAAAGAATGTCGAGTCTTGAGGGACTCTGCACTAAACGACACGAGAAACCCAACGAGTTTCGGTTGATGGTTTTCGCAAGAACAAAAAAATTAATTAAGTTTTTTGATTTGATGATATTGGTTTCTCGTTTGATTTTTTTTTTTCATTGCAAATTTAATAAATGAATTATTAATATATCCCACCATAAGCTTTGATACACAGAATTAGGGATGGCCTTGATTGAATGCATTTCAAGCAGGCAAACTCTTGACTGACGAAGGATTCTCTTATTGCTTGACAAATCTTCTGTTATAGTATTGCACGCAAAGGACGACCGTTACAAAACCACATGTTTTCGTAGGGAAATTGGATGAAAGAATTCAACACTTTCAAGAAAAACATAGCCATGGTAATGAATAAGAGAGCTATCTTGCTGGTTAATTCTTACAATGAAATATCCCTTCGAGCATCATCATTCAAAAATTTTATCAACCCTTAAAATTTCTTATCGTCAATTTTTAATCAGCGTATTTTACAATTAACTAAAAAGGAATCGGTCGTCCTGAACACAAGTTTAAATAAAAAAGATAGACAATTCCCACAATACAAATGAGTCAAAAGAGATCCAACTCAATTACCGATTTTCCGATGGATACGTCAGTCCATTCACCAAACCCACTTTCAAGAAGCTTAGAGCCTTCCTCTGTAGCAAGATACAGTAAAAAAGCTTCACTTTTTGAAGATATACGATCGAATTTGGAAAACACATTGATTGAACCTGTCCCTCTCCCCAAAAAAGAACTACGCGAGTCTGTCGCTCTATTACCCGATGAACTCAGTGGTGAAGAAGGCGAGGGACACGGCCATAATTCCGGATCTCTTAAATCGAACGTCTTTATCTCGTCACTTAACATCGCAAATACGTGTCTTGGTGCTGGGATATTAGAGCTAGCCTATGTAATGAAAGAATTTGGCGTTTTGCTTTCCTTTGTGATTTTTATAATAAGCTATCTCCTTTGCGTTTGCTCATGCTTTCTTCTTTTGAAAGCAAAGAACTTGTCAGGACACTCAAAATACTCTACGATTGGCGTGTCTGCTATAGGACGACATGGGGAAAAGGTTATCAAGTTCATGGTGATCGTGAACAATTTTGGCCTTTGCATCGTCTATCTCATCCTTTTCGGAAGGACCTGCCACAATATCCTTCACATCATCTTCTCATCCACTCCTGAGGGCGCTTTTCTAATCTCTCCGAAATTTCTGATCCCAATTGTAGCTCTCATTATGCTACCTCTCACATTTGCGAAAAAAATGGCAAGACTAAAGATCGTCAGCGTGATTGCTGTTTCGGCAATAACGTTATTCAGCATACTTACTATCGTCACGTTCATAAGAAAATGGTCATCAGGAACTCTCCCTGGAGGGATAAACATCCTCCCTTCAAAAGATTTTTCAACTGTAAACGCGCTATCATGTGTACCAACCGTTTTCTTGGCATTTACCTTTCAATTCAATTTCTTCCCAGTCTATAAAAGTCTTTCCGACGCGAACGACACCAGAATGCGAAAGGTTACAATGATTTCGCTATCAATGGTCCTTGGATTTTACATGTTGGTTGCCCTTTGCGGCTACTTAAGCTACGGAGACAAAATCACCAATAACGGACTGATAGACAATTTCACCCCGGAGGACTTGACGACTCCTATCTACCTCATCCTCATGACTTGTTTCCTCTGCTCTTCGACTCTGTGCTTTCCGATGATGTTTTTCGGTGCAAGGAACAACATATGGTCGGTTGTGCTCGGAATCACAAAGTACTTTAATAAGAAATGGAAGTCTTCTCAGGTTGAAAACGGTGGTAGTGAGGAGAATACTGAACCGATTCTCAGCCCAGCGGTCTCAAAAACCTCAGTAATCATTTCTTGGAAGTATTATTGTGGTTATGTGCTGATACTCTACGTGCTTGTGGTGTTATCGGCGATGTATGCGACGGGCATCGGTTCGATTTTGAATATTGTTGGTGCTGTGGCAGCAAACGCAATCAGCTATGTTTTCCCGTCTTTGTTCTATGTGATGCTTACAAAGAACAAGCATCAAAAGTGGTGGTATATCTCCTGGTTTATGCTAATATTTGGCATCATTTGCGGAGGAATATCACTGGTGATGGAGATCATATCATTCACTCAAAAATAAATTGCTTTGCTATTTCAAATGAGTTTAATATTAAGAGTTTTTAGGGTAAAAAAATATATTCTATTATTGATCAATTAATAGTTATCCATCGAGGTAGTTTATATGTAAGAGATGATTTAACCAAAGGAAAATCACAAATCTCAACCAGCGTCTTTCCAGAGAAAAGTAGTTTGATACGCACGAGAACTTTAACGCAATTTTTTGTTCATATTTTCTGAAATTGTGTTATCAGTTGAATATGGAGGGACGATCCAAAATTCAATATGTGCAAACACTTTTAGCAACGTATAATGTAGAATAAATTTTCTATGGCTCTTAAGCTTGCATATAATTGTGTTCTGGAGGAATTTCAGACTCGATTCTTTTCTTTTTGATCAAGGTCCACGCAATAGCTAAGATCAACATCACGGCCAAGATACTTGCGAGGATTACTCCGATTTTCACTCCTAAGCTCACTGGGACATTCACAACAAATGGACCAGGACCGAACGTTCTGTTGCACACAGTATCATATTGCGCTGGAGTGAATGGGCCCAATGCCTGAAGCACGAAGCTCTGGAACTGCTCAAACGTGCAGTTTCCAGTAGTTGTATTGCAGGCGTTAAATGGCTGATCGTTGTAGGTCAGTCTCACAGTGTTTTGTCCGCTACCAGAGTCATTGAGGTACAGCTCAAAAATCAAATGCGAGGCGAAAAGTGGTTGCACGCACCAAGGCTGGTTAGAGTTATTAAAGAAGTTCTTGTAAATGCAGTCCAGAGTGACGATGTTGAACAGACCAAGGACAGGAAGCAGAGTAGTATCGTGTCCGCCGTAAAACACGAAAGTCAAGTTGCTCGTTCCGTTTATTTTGCTTGAAAATTTGTTCAGAATATCGTTCAAAAGATAAGTTGACTGCAGTTGGTCTTGCTGCAGTGTTCCGAACCCTGCATAAGTAGCGACGTAATTATAAATAAAGGACACGTTCTTGCCCAAGTCTGACGAAAGGCTGATATTCCCTGGCATGCTGTAGTTGTTATACTCACAGGAGACCAAAGCGTCATACAGAGCAAGCGCATCTTGGATACCAAAGTCACTAACGTTGAAAATCTGACCAAGTTGAATCAAAGTACCGTTGAATATCTGAGCAATCTCGCCAGGCAGAGTCCCGTTATTCATGTTTTGGTTGAGAAGCTGATCAGCGTAAGGACAAGCAGGTCCTCCAGCTTGAAGTAAAACGTCGTTGTTCAGTTCCATATCCTGAATAGGAATTGAGACTGAGCTGTTAGGAAGGACAGCTGAGAAGTTGTAGCTAACATTTCCAATATTTATTGGAGGTAAAGCCAAATTCAAAGGATAGCTAGGGTCGAAATTGCCAGCAGTGCCTTCGTAAACTCCGAAAACTTGGGAATATGTGCTCATCAGAGTACGATTGTAGTCTGAGGCTCTTGCTAAAATATTTGAGGCGTCGAAGGTTGTTAAGAGATTTGGGTATTTGGCTCTAAGAGCTTGTCCGAGCAGGAAATGTTGATGCATACCAACAGGAGTGAGTTCGCCTGAATTAGGAAAAGAGATGTTTAGTCTTGGAGAGTTTTTGCCGTCTCGAGCTCCATGTCTGAAAACTTCGATGACCATGGAAGGGTCGGCGGAGAGGAGGCCGAATAGACAGCAGAAGGTAATGCAGGCGACGATCGCGCTTTGATATTTCATAACACTCTTCGTGAGTTTGATTTAATTTATTAGCAAATAAAGCAGATTAAATCATGTACTCATTACGTACTCATTGAATAGTACCATTGCTTCAGTGGATTTCATGGAGATTTTTTGAATTCCCTTAGATAAATTGTATTATTCTGTCATATATCTTTATAAGTATATGTTTAGGCAGATAATCTAACAAACTATCAACAGGAGATGTTGTATATATTATATATATATCTTTAATATGAAAACATTTGAAATACTTGGGTATATCTATATATATGAGATACATGCAGGATAATCATGAGCCTAAAAAAAATTAAAAAACCTTCGGTTTAATGATATCTAAGCTTTATTGGCCCTTGAACACTAAATACTAATCCATTAGATCTTTTTGTTAGAAAAGACTTTTAAATAATGGACTGATAAATGGACTATGATCTCCGGATTTTCTGGCAGTAGACTTGCTCACTATTATCTTGGGTTGAAGGCTTTGCTTTTTACCACCATTTTTTTTGATGCTCTCTAGCAACACTGAGCTGCTAGACCCTACAAAAGTTGAAAACATACTCAAATCAGATCCATTTTTTGAATCTTCCACTATTTTATCCAAATCCAAGACTTTCGACTTCACGGCCATGAAATCATTCACTCTGAGGTCTCCAATCAAAAACTTCTCAATGGGTATGAAGATATCCTTTTCTACCCTGCATCTGTTGTGTCCCATCGTCTCGCTCAATTCCAGCCTCTTGCTCAAGCTTCCAGATTTCTCATACAATCTCATCGCATGAGAATAAGGAATCACATCGTCTTTTTTACCATGAATCAGCAGCATCGGCACCTGAACATCGCCGATAATATCGATGCTTTGGAAGATATCTGGTATCACTAACTTTGAGATCACACCGGCAATATTAGTCGCCACTGCCCTGATCGAAGTGAACGCTGAAATGAGCACCATTCCTCTCAATAAAGGATATCTTGAAGCGATCTGAATCGTGATGCCTGTTCCAACCGATCTGCCAACGAGTATAATATTTTCGATTTTATAGTTGAGGCCTTCGGGGCTAGTAGCATAATCTATAAGATGCTGTGCGTCTCTGATTATTTTGTCGGCACTAGCTTTACCGGTGTAAGTACCGTAACCAGCATACTCAGGAGCGATGATATCAATCTATTGATTTTAATAAATTAGTATGAGATATATAATTTTTGCTCTATACCTGGAAATGTTCGTAAAATTCAATTACTTGTGGGCAAGTAAGTCCGAGATCTTCCGCATTACCATGGAAATAAATCATGAGATAGTCGCATTTGACTGAAGACCGGAGATATAGAGAAGGGAAAGTTCGCTTGACTGTTGTGATGGGACCTCCTGCTTTGCTTGAATAGTAATTCTCCACGACGGGAATGGGGTGGTAGAAAGGTGCTAATGTAGCATTAGTGTAGGAACATCGTGGGGCGGGGAAGATGAATGAATTTCCCATGGTATTTTGAAGTTTTATATCTTTTTTTACTGGCGGTCAAATGCCATTAAGTAAAGCGCAAAACGTCGTGTGTTTTTCTTAAAACATTCTTACATACTGATTTTCTAATTTTGACTAATATGGAATAATTTTGATCGGTTTGTAACAATTTATCGTTTCGTTAGCAATATTAAGCTCAACGCGAAATAAATTTTTTCTCAATCAAAATGAGATATAACTTGATGAAAGAGAGATGAAATAGCATTTGAAGTTTCTGTTTTTCCCTGATGACATCAGAACACTAAGAGCGTCATATAGCAGCTTCCAGGTGACCAGGATTGATTTGTAGATAAATTTCATTAATGAAAAATCACATTTGGAACTTAAACTACCTAATCCATAGATAATATAGATGTAAGTTTTGTTGTAATGAAGCGATGATATAAAATAGCTTCAAAGTGATAACATATCATTAGATTTCTGCATGACTAGCAAGATAACTAACTTTTTTTCGAAGAAAAGTATTCCTTTCAATTCCCTCGTTCCGAAAAAGCCAAACAAATTTATTTGTTTACCTTGAGTTGTGGTACTTAATTTTGGCTCGAGAGCTGATTTAAGGACTCTGTTAGAGACCTTCTTCTCATTCAAGACATTAATTCTCTGTAAATATAATATTACTTTAATATATTGAAATTAGAAAATCTAACAAAATTATCCATTGATCCAAAACGTTCCATCAACTTGCATTCCTTTCAGTACTTTATAAAGACCCTTTATGTTCTCTCGTCGTGCATTATTTTTAGGAGCTCGAGCTCCTTTATAAAAATTTTGTCTTTTTCTTGAGCAGAACAAAATATCTCGAAAGAAACTCCTTGCTGAATATGTTGATTTCATTTTTTTTTTATCTATGAATGAAGTTCTTCTGTCTTGTTAATATAAAGTTAAGGCATTTGTATGAAGAGCGCCGTGAACAAAAACGTTTAGAGCCCAGTCTCAGGTTTTTGTAGGGCTCTATCAAAGTCTTATTTTACTTTTCTAATGAACTTTCGAAAAATCCGTTAAACTTTTTAAGCTGCTGTAATCATATCGGTAGTTGCTACTGCTCCTCTTCATCACATCCAGTGTTGAATGATTGCTTAGCATACTAGTTTAACTTATTGTAGGGGTGAGGAGAAAGAAACAGCAAGGAAGTTATCGGTCTTGCAAGCGAGTTCACAGTGCCATTTGACTCCACCTCGTTGAAAAACTGTTTGTAGATGAACAAATTTAGCGTGAAAATCACCTAAAAAGTTCACTTCCAACCTCCCGCCTAAGGCTTTTGCATAACAAATTCAAATGTCCAGTAGAAAAAGCAGAGTCCGTCAATGGGTAAATTGAATGTGAGAACGCTCTTAGAATATTCCAGCATCAATCTATCTAAAACAGCTAATTTAATTTTTTTAAATTTACGATATTACTTCAAGCCATTTCCCAATAAAAATAGACTTGAGGAGGGCTAAAGCACTCAGAAAACATATTTTGGATCAAAAATATCATCCTTATTCGTACTATCTTCATTCCTTAGAAGAATATCGCATTCGTTTTATGTCTACGTTAAGCATCATTATGATAATTAACAACCTCTGAGCTGGAAATAGAGCAAATAAACTATCTTAAGGACTGCTCTGTAGACTCGATATTGATATTTTCTTATCGATTTGAAAATCTTGACTACAGAGGGAAGTTTTTGGTCTTGAAAGTCATATGTCACTCGTAATCAAATGAAAAAATGATGAATCTTCAAATTGTCGGTGATCTCATGAGATCAAGTAGTAGCGTCAACAAAAAAAACAAAACCTTGATTCATCCATTTACCCCAGCCGATATGTTGCCCAACAAGAATTAATCAGATCAGTGTGGAGTGATTCATGAATGTGAACTCTGAGAATCATTGAAATAAAAGAATAGGTTCCGCTGAAGTGAGTACTAATGAGATTACCTGTGCGAAACAGAAATGATGTGTAGAAAAGGCTACGTACTTTTTTTGAGAAAGACTCTTAAAAAACTGATAGTTACTGCCTATTTGAAATAAATGGTGATTAAGTTTTAGAATAAGAGAGTAAAGTTGTTTGGCCTCGTTTTACGAGCATGTGCCTTGGATAAGAAAGCATCACAGATCTCAACATCAGAGGTGCTTTATTCGTATAGCTCTTGGAGAAAATTATATCTGTTGCAACTCCAATAATCATCATCTTTAATATGTATTAATGTTTAACGCTACTAACAGGCCCAAAGACAGAGTAACTCAAGCCTGAGATTGCCTGTTGGAGAAATCCGTGACATATCTTCCCTCATTTTATGAAATTCACTAAAGAAACCCTCAGGTATAGTTGTTTGTTGAATTCTTAAACTTATTATGTCTAAGCTTTCTACCTTCAGCCAAAGTAGCCGGCTATTTTGTATTTCGTTCATTAACCTTACTGATAGAAAGGAAGAGAAGCCGTCATCAAAGACTCTCAGCTATTCAGAGCATGAAAATAATCATACTGGTCTCATTCAAAATAAAATAAAAAAATTTTGTTAATTGAAATTCGCACTATTTATACTCTGACTCTCCAATCATTTGACGATTCGAGCTTAAAAGTCCTGACCAGAATTATTTTTATGAATCGTCCTACAATTGGCTAGTCTCACTATTTAAACGCTTGCATTCAAATTATAATCATAATCTCAGAGAAGTTACTTCTCGCCCCTTTTAGGATCTCACTCCTATTTTCTTAAGTTAATTTAGCTGAACTCTTCCATGGAGTACCCTATGGACGTCTTTCTCTCAGGAAGGAAGAGAATCTCTGGATCTAAATATTCCGAGAACACCAAGACCCAATCAAGACAATGGACTCACAAGAAATATACAAGCAGACTGGAAATGCTCAGACAAGAAATAAAGTTCCTCGAAGATGACGGAGTTCGTGATTATTTCATGTCTGAAGAAAGTGAGTCGAAAATCAAAGAGAAGTGCTATGCCTATCAGACTTATAAGAAAATGGCTGAAGAGGTGATAAAACCACCGCAGGAAACTTCGTCAAAGAAACCCAAGTATGAACCCAAGCATTCTAAAATGCGTAGACACCAACGAAGTCTAAGAAGCGCAAAAAAGAGAGGCCATTTCGAAGATTACTAAGGAATTAGCTTTTCTGAGTCTGGTTTATTCTTGTATCTGCAATTCTTTTTGAATAACAATGTATATGTAGAATATAGGTTGTGTGATATTTTATTAAAGGCTCCAAGCCACACCACAACAAAAAAGCGGTCTTGATAACGTTACCAGCGAGTTAGTTTTTGCAGCACCAACTATCCTTAAGATAAATGTTGTAAAGCAGGATCAACCTCTATAAGAGAAGGGGATTTATTGCTTAGTTGGATTAGCATGGAATTCATTTTTGTTTATTGGAAATGAAATAAAAACACTTTAGTGTAATTGCTCCAATTCTATCTTCTGATGTTAACTTAAAGTTCTATTGCCCCAAACTTATTCAAGAAAACTGAGTATGAATGCATTCTAATAATCTAATAATCTTTCTTTCTTTTTTTAAAGATCAGCTACTCAATTCAATACGATGTGTGATATAATAATTCGATATATTTATAAAGAGAAATATAACTCAAATTTGCTAATTTTCAAGAGGCCGGAAAGAGAATTCACCTATTTTCATTCAAAATTAGCAACATTTCGTTCAAAAGAAACTCTTTACCGCTAATATGTCCATAGTTCTTTCCATAGAAATGAACTGGAATCGAGAACTGGAACTGTTTGTCATAATTCCACGTTTCTACATATTTCAACGTCAGAGATGCTTGCCCTAGTAAATAAATAAATTTAACAAACAACGAGCTTTCATATTGAATCTCACCAATTAATACATCTGCTTTGTTCTCGCTTTTAGTGTAAACCACAAGATCGAGGAACTGGTTCTTCAGATAGTTGACATCAGCAACAACGCAATGTACGCTTGGGATTTTATCGCTGTTCCAAATCAGCAAATCCGTGAAGCTCAATGGCGCAGTGTTCGGATAATTATTCAAAAATTTGCCAAAGAACGCGATGTAAACCTCCATAGGGAAAACATACTCTGGCGCGAACTCTCCCAGTTCAGAGGTTTTTTCGAAATCGTAGTTGAGTACCAGTTTATTGAATACAATCTCGCCAAGAGGCACCACTGGACGTGCATGGAGCGCAGGGAAAAAGGAGAAATGAGGCTCAATGTCGACCTTTATGATCGAGTACACAGGCCTGTGGTCACTGCAGAAGAACACCTCGCTCGAGTTATATTCCATCACATCCAGGCGACGCCCTGGCTTCGCTTTCGACAGAATTCTGTCGGTCCATGAAGGTGACTGGTTTTTCTTATTGCTATAAGCGGGTTCCTGACGGATTCTTCTGTATGTGGGCTTGAAATTAATTTCAGGCTCATAGAAGCAAGTAAATTCATTGTTCTCGGTCCGCTCTCTTGCAAGCTCATCGTAGATTTTTAACTTATTCAATTCGCCTTTCTCCACTGCTTCAAGGGTTTTGTCAAATGGATCTAAATGAATGGTAATTCAGCCAAATACAATAAAAGGTATGACTTACAGTCTATTCTGAAATTGGTGTCTCCGATGAAGAAAAAGTAATCGAAAGCTGCTGTCGGCTCAAATTTCTTAGTACAAGGTCGCACATTCTTCATAATATCATAAAAATTCGCTTTTCTAAGCGCAGCTCGCCCAGGTCTCGCGGCTAGATGGGAAGAAATGAAGCAGAAGCTTGTTTCTTTTATCTTCATCCCAACTCCCACGCCACCTTTATTTCCGATGATATTTGCAATACCAGTCGGCTTGCTAACAGTCTCGACATTTGAAACGAATTCTTGTATGCGACTCTTCACATAAACGCTAATACTCATCTAGAGATAATAGTCGCGCGAATTAGTGACTATATTCATTAAAATTGCATTACCTTCCACATTGTGTTCAAAGTTATCAACTGAAAATCTGCTTGATTTAGATACAACTGAATTTTCTCCAGCCATGTTGCTGCTTTTGTTTCCTGCATACCGATAACGACAATATCGCAATCAAGCGATTTTTCAAGCCAAAGACCGAGATCTGGCGGCTCGGCATACCCCACATTGAAGGTTGTAATAAATAGCTTGTATTCCTCAAATGCTGAGGTTCCTTTTGCGAAAAATTTGCTCGCAGTCTTCATCGAACCCAGAGCAGATCGGAAAATAAAACGCTCTTTATTATCCATGAACAGAACTTTCATTCTATGATCTCCTTCGAACAATATGCTCTCTGCCTGAGTCTCCTCAAGATCTGTTTCAAAATTCTTCACTTTGCTCGCATCAATCATCGTGAATAATTTTCCCTTTTAAATTGTTACCACAGTTAGCTCAATAACAGCAACAATAATATTATTACGTTGGGCTCTTTGAAAATCAGTGTCTGCTTTTCGAAATCAACGATTAGGTTCATTTTGGTCTCTTTCGCGGTTAAGTTTATGACATTAAAGCAATACGTTGCGACTTGTCCATTTGAGAGCGTGGCTGTCTTGCTTCTGGATGTGGGTCCTGAAAGCCAAGTATATTGCTTTCCTTCTTTTCTACTATTCTCCAGCTAATTTACATCTATTAAAGCCCCTTTACATTCATAAACTCCCTACCAATACAGCAGATTTTGAGTTTTCTGCGATCTCCATCAACTTTAAAAAGTGGTTGATGAACTTCTGCCCTTCATCAGCGTCTTTGAACATCAATTTAGTATTTTTGAATTTCTTTTGATTTTTGAAAGAAATAATCAATTTTCGAGATCCCGGCACCTTAGGTTTGATATCCTCGATTTCTCTCAACGGCACTGAGGATTGGAACTTATGTTGAGCATCTGTCTTATAGAATCCTAATTCATAAGTCTCTGAATATTTCACAAGTCTATCGTATTTCATCCTGAGCATTCCGTACTGTTTCACTTCGAATCCTTGGGAACTAAATATTTCATGAAGCTCCTCCGCTGCTGGGTTCTTATTGGGAGAACTCGTTCTATTAGGTTGAGGTCCATCGGAATTCGATCTTCCTTTCTGCGAATTCGTGATCACCGCCTCAATTAATTTATTCACTTCTTGCATGTTTTGAAGAAACACCAACGATGTGACTGAATCTTCTGGCCTAGATGCGTATTCACAATCAAAAATTACTTTCGCTGAACAACACAAACGAGCTTTACTTTTCGGCTTTTTCGAGGAATTCGACACCGACATGATTTTTCACTTTATCCAGAATGAAATCACTCATAGCAAATCTCTCATCAAGGTTCACAAAGACTTTTGTTTCTCCTTTGATATTCTTTACCATCAGAGCAGGGGCTGCATTAAATGAATGAATACATTGTTTTCACGAATTATAATAATTACATTGAGGATGCTTTGTGATAGTGGCAACTCCATTCCAAAGTTTTCCTGTGTCATCGAGCATTCTGACTAAGATAGCAAAATCGCTACTTTCTTGCTCTTTTTTCACAACAGTTTCCTGCATCAGGTTAGCCTCAACGTCAATATTGCTGCAAGAAAGTTTGAATTCCAACTGCACTTTGGGATTGGTCGGATCTAGCCCTTTGAAGTCGAGTATGTTTTTCTCAATCAATGTTCCAAATTCCATTTCTTCATATTCTTGACCTATCTGCTTCTCACCAAGACTAAAAGCAAAGCTTTTAGCTTCTTGCTCACTGATTTCACAATTAAACTGCTCCTTCAATTTTTCGAAAGCTTTTGCTCTGAGATAATCAAGGCAGTTGTTTTTATTTGTGAGAATGCTGACCGAAAAGTTCGCTTTGGAGAATTCAAGTCGTTAATATTCTGCATTTTAATTATAGGTTACCTGCTTCGATGTAAGTTTTGGTTAAGCGGACACCCAAGCTCGCTCCAGTGAGTTCCTTTGTTTTTAATATACTGTTTGATCGCTTCATGGTCATAGAAAGCATATCTAAGTCTCCATTTGCTTCTGGTGACTGCATTTGGTCGCTCGCGATGTTATCGTCAACTATTTCAGCGAACCGAACGTTGCGTTTCATATTTAATACGGTTGCGTATCGGAAAACAAGTTCTGAATTGAACTTGTAGGTCACCATGGGCTCTGCCTTTCTGAGTTTGTACTTACTCATCTTAGTTGCAAAGCAAAATTTATTACACCTGTTTTGTTTTTTTTTGGAGAATAATTAACAATATATTGTGAGATGATCGATTCTAAATATCTACGCTTATATTTAAGATTCAGGATTATGAAAATTAGATAATGTAAACATTTCGTTTTTTGTAACTGGTGATGTGATGTCTTTCTAAATTTATCTTTAAGGAAAGTACTTGTGGATAATGAGAACACACACATTTATTGGCAATTTGGAAATGAGGAGCTTGTTATTTCAGTTGAAAATAACTGTATTTACAAAAAGAAATTGGCTCTACCTTAGATTTATTCAAGGGTTAGACTCTCCTAGGTGCAGCTATGACTATATGGACCAAAATCTGAAATCCACCAGTAAGTTTATTTGTTTTAGATTTAACGAAATGGATTTTGACTTGTTACAGCAATTTCAGTGATTGGAACATAAAAAAATAAATGATCAAATACATACTATAACGATTTAACCTTTAGCATTGAGAGAAAATATGAATCTATGATATTTACTACTCATAATTTAATAACAGATATTATATCTTTTTCGCTAAATTCTCACTTCTCTTCATTTTCAACATTTCTTCAACAGTCATTGGAGTGCGTTGTGAGCCGACCTGCGAGGGCTTACCTTCAAAATAAGCAGTATATAGTCCAGAAGCCTGTGAGTTCGGTCTTTTCGAATCGTTCATGCCAGCCATACGAGTACTATTTTCATTAGAATTTGATTGCTTTCCAGTTCTAAAAAAAAAAGATTTAATGTCAGAGCAAATTGTGATGCTGAATACCTGTATGGTGAGCTGCCTTGGAGGCCTTTGGTGCTCTGAGTTGATAAATCTGTCGCCTTTGAGTTTGTCCCTTCATTTCTCAAATTCATCGAATTAGAATGCAAATGGCTTCTTTGGCTAGATGTCCGAGAATCTTCATGTTCGGCGATACTGTTAGTAATCATTTTTTGCAAACTCAAGAGCTCTCTGGCCACAGTTTGGAGCTTATGAGGGTCATTTTGCGAAGATAATGACTCAATGATATTATCCACAGAATCTTAAAATTTTGTTTTAAGAAAAATGTCTCATGAAAAAAATATTTACTTTTCATGTCCTTCTGAAGACTCAATGAGAATCCGCTACCACCGCCGTTTTCTCGCAATTCCTCATCTACAAAAATCAGTTCTCGTCAATTTTCATTTGCTATTAGAGGATGTTACCTTTTCTCTTAATGATTTCTAGCAGGTTTAATTGATTTTCCTCTGACTTCCTCAACTTTTCTTGCATAACCTGTAACTCATTTCTCATGAATTCCGCAGTGTCATTAGAATTTTGGATATTCTCAAGCTCGCTCCTCAGTCGTATAATTTCATTCTTTTGATTATCAGCCACATGAGTCAATTCAACAATTTTTTCTTCAGCGCTTAGAAGGTTATTTTTCGTAATGTTATAGGTCTCTTGATCACCATAGTTCACTACATCAGTACCAACCCCTCTTGGTCCCTCATTCTGCTGTCCTTTTTTATTGTTCCCTGTTAGAATCTTGATAGAATCACCATCCCTCTGCTCTAGGGGCATCTCCTTGGGAATGGGAATCTTATTCTCCGAAAGCAATTTCTCCAGTTGCGCGACTCGTAACACTTTCATATCAAGCGCCTCTTCGGTTTCTCGATGGATCCTGTCGTAAGCATCAAGCTCTTCTTGCAGTTGAATGATTGTTTCATCTCGCTCGTTGAGGCGGGTTGTTAAAGCGATCATAATATCTCTTTGCTTGAGGAGCAATTGCTTGTATCGATCAACTTGGGCTTTATCCTGATTCGGATTGATAAAGGGATTATGTACAAAGAATGGTTTACCTCTTCGATCATTTGGCGTTCCTTTTCGAGGTCTTGCAAACGCTTTTCGTATTGTTGTCGAATGATTTTTTGTTGCTCTTCCAAAGCGCTTCTAAACTGAGGCGTTTCTTCAATTTTTCTTCCTCCAATAAGTAACTGAGAGTTCATACTTCGAATTTTTTCCTTTGAAAAACACAGTGTTTTATTACAACAATCCTCAAAAACGATGTATACCTCTAATTTCTTCTTTTCTTCCCTTTCTATCATAAATTCTTTAGAACGGGCTTCCAAAGCCATGACCGCAGCAACTTTGTCTTGCTCTGCTCTTTTTTTGTCTTCTTCAAGCTTTAGTTATTCGAAATTTAGTTATCTTTCACTTTCACGAAGGAGAACGAGATCCTACCTGCAAGAGGCGTCGTTTATCGATCAAATGCTTATTCTTTTCAACAAGTTCTGTTCGTAATTTATTCAATTCCATCTCATATTTCCTAAGCAAAGCTTTTTGGTCGACATCTTCATTGATAACAGGGTCATTGCGAATATTCTTTGCTCGATTTGCAAATTTCAAAGAAGAGAGCTATACAAATGTCCTTCATTAGCTAGATACCCTCAAAAGAATCTTACCGATTCTCCAAATGCATCGACTGCTGGACTGACCATAGCAAACATTGTAGTGATGCAATTACCTCCCAACGAATCCTCAAGAAGTCTCGTGATCTTTCATAGAATATGAGACTTCAAAGGCGAAAATATATGAAAATATATACCTTTGAGTCTCTATAAGGGATATGGGACTTTGGCTGCTTCATATCAGTAAGAGCAGCAATGACATTACCCAAAGAAGAAAGAGACTGATTGATCTTCTTGCACTCCTCTAGTCGCTTTCCTGTTGCACCAGTGACTCTGACTCTCTCGGAACCAGCAAGATCAACTACATTCAATTTTCCGATTCGAATCTGTTTCGACTCTCCACTAGGATCATTCTCATCTCCCACGACCATTTGCTCGACGATTATGATAAAAACGGCATGCGATCGACTCGACACGTCATTCATCTTCGTCGATGCGGTCGCTCTGGACATTGCTCCTTTCTGCATCAGACTGTAAATTTCATTAGGAGACCTCACAGCCCATTCACTAAGACCCTCCACAAAGACACCTTTCTTCCTATCCTCTCTGATCTGAAGACCAGTACGGTCCGTTCTTAACAAGTCTGAGATACTTTCATTGTAAATCTGCAGATAGGACGCTCGCACCATGAATGTGGTTTTTGCATTGCTCGAGTTTTCGATGTATTTGAAAATTTCCTCCATTGATCGAGGGATAATACCTCTATTTGGATCTTGGCTGTTATATCTGAACCCCTCCATAGTATGAGTTTTCCCTGTGCCAGTCTGCCCATATGCCAGAATAGTCGCATTGTATCCCTTTCAAACAATAACGATTAATATCTGAGAACTTTGATTTTGAAAATACTTGTAGAGTCGAGAAAACGGCTGCTTTTGCTGTGTTTTCGTAGACCTCGAGTTGTGTTGCGTCTTGGTCATAGACCCAATCGAATCCAAACGAGTGAATTGTGTACATATTGGAAGTCTCTGTGTATTCTTGAACATGTGCTGGGTCAATGGCATCGATGTTGTAGTACTCATAAATTGAGATTTTTTTGTGGTCTTGCGAGACTTGGATCTAATATCACTTGTTAAAGTCTTTGCAAACTGCTCAAATTTTACAGTGGAGATAAATCTGCCACCCTCGAGTTCTCTTGGCAGTGGAGGTCGTACACGAACCACCACTTTAAAAGTAGTGTTGATGTCATTCAGTGAATTAGACGTGTTGCCCTTTGAGTAGCTGAGATTGTTCTGAGTCATAACAGGAATCGATTTGTAAAGTGAAGACTAGATTATTGAAATGATAGCAGATTAGAGAAGGTTAACGAATTTGGTTCACATTTGGGTCCTTGCCGAACATACTCGAATAATTTTTGGTCAATTTTTGATTTTATTTAAACACTCAAAATTGAAAATTTGATTTTTTTAAAATAAACAGTATTTCTTCAAAATTTTTAAACCTGAACTTTGCACCCAACCGTGTGAGATGAGATAAGGCATCGCTGAGAGGAAAATCTTGAATTACAAAAAGGTTATATTTATTACCGGTAGATATATATATTGGTAGAGACTCAAACGCTTAAACATAAACCCAATATTTAGTAAAACGCAATGTTCGCGGTAATAACTTACTGCGAGAAGAAAAATAGAGTTTAATTTCAAAAAATGGACGTGCTAAAATGACGAGCAATTTAGCTGCAAAATTTTAATAAATCAGAATAGATAGAAGGGGCGCAGAGCCAGGAAAATCGCCGAGCATCGAGACAAAAAATTATTTCAAGTGTTTTGTGTCAAGTATCACTCCCATTGCCTTTCTGATAGTAGATTTGTTTTCTGAATTGCTAGACTCGGTGAAAATGTGCGAGTTATCTTCTTGGTCAGGCGGAATCAAGAAGCGCTCAAGCTGATTTGGAGTCATTTCTTTTGACAGATGTTTCTATGGAGAGAGAGATAATGGTGTTAATAAAACAGGCTCATTTTGAGAGAGAGATACTTTTTTGTTCAACATTTGGGTCAAGCTGGATGCTATTTTATCAACGAGGAAAACCGGGCGCTGCTGAATATGACCAATATTCATGCTCTTGTTTCTTTTCTTCTTATCATCGGCTGATTTGGGAGGCGGTGTGTCTTGATGGAAGACACTCGAAGAATTTATCCTGGTGGACTTAGCTTTAGGTGCTGGCTTCTGTTGCAGTTGTTGTTGCTTTTTCAGCTTTGAGATCTGGGACTAATTGGCTTTATTAAGTGGTGGTAGCGAGAAAGTAAATACCTGAAGCTCTTGGGACTCCTTGGCCGCTTGTACGATCAGATTTTCGTAGTTATTTGCAATTTTATTCAGATCTTGCTTGGCTATTGCCAAGGCCTCTCTTAATTGAACGTTTTCGGTTGTTACGCTAATATAATCCTCCTTTTCGGTCTTGAGATAGTCTTTTTTCTCAGTTTGATACTCCTTTCGAGGGTTCTTCAGGAGATCTTGTTTCGTTATTTCTGCATGGCGCTTTTTGAGGCCGAGGTACTTTTTCATGAGACTGTCAAAGTCGATTTGAGAGATTTTCAGTTGTTTTTGCAGCTGATTGATCTTCTCAGTATATTTGAAGGTAATTTGGGATTCCAAATCGTTTATGATCATTTGCAGCTTCTCTTGCTTTTTCTATTGGGTTTGAAAGAATAAAATAGCACCGCTTTTCACTAAATTTCCTTACTCTGAAATGATCTCTCAGTTGATCGAACTGCTCCAAGATTTTCTGATTAAAATCTGGTTTCACTCCTGCTTGGAGCTTTTTAAACTTTTCTGATATCATCTCAATTAGCTGGATTCCAGAATGCTACGAAAACCCAATTAATCAATCAATTGTTTCTAATAGATTCATTACTGAAGAGCCTGCCAGCGTACTCTCAACATAGGTCCTCACACAGTTTTCCAGGGAAACGGTAAGTTCTTTCAACTGAAGTTTCTCCTCAAGCAGTTCCCTTCTGGGTGTATTCTTCTCAAGCGCACTAATTTTCGCATAGAGCTGTCTATTAACTTTCTTCAGCTGCTCTAATTCGGTGTTCGAGCCTGGCGACTCACGCATCGAGAGCTCCATCCCTTGCAGTTTCTTATGCAATTCCATATTTTCTTTCACAACTGTTTCCAGTTCCTATAAAAAAAAATGACGCTTCAGTAATCCTGCAAAACCTAATTAGTTAGGAACCTTCTTCAAAGTCTCATTCTCTTCTGATAATGCAGCCATATATTGCTCAATATGCGCTCTATTTGATGCACTCACACCCACATTTTCTGACTGCCCTTGGCCTGAGTTTATCGTGCAAGTATTTGCCGACGTTTTAATACATGCGATGTTGCTCAAAGTACTATTATCAGCAAAAACCGATAAATTCAACCTTGGCAAATTCTGTTTTGCTTTAACCGCCTGCTTTTCTTTCAACTGATCTGAAAGGATCGGCGAGACCTTAGCGTGTGAGCTGTTGAGTGAATTCATCAAACTATTAGTTGCAGTGTTTGGCACCGTCTGAGCTTGATAAGCCGAGCCTGTTTGTTTATTATTTAATACTGCACTCAAATCTAATTTCATGAACGGCTTCTTTGACTCAGACTGGTATCTTGAACTATCAGCTTTAGAAATTTTGGAGTATTCTAACTGTCTAGCTGATAATTGTCTGGCTGATAACTGTGATGGCTTTTCATTGTCTTTCTGCGTGCTGGAGAATCTCGAGCTAAAAGTAGAGAGAGAATTCGAAATCCTGTTGCTTTTCCTATTCGCGTTTCCAGTTTCATCTGACGATGGTGAGCGTAGACAGTCTGACCCAATGACTTTATTCGAATCGAGCATATCTGCTGATAAGTCTTCATTTTGCTCATCATCATCGTCTTCACTGGAAAACTCTTGGTCTGATCCTCGTCTTTTTGGACCTATCAAACTTTTGTTGATGAATGCGCTGCGATTAGGATTCGATTGTTCTGATATATTCGAAAAAAGGTAAGAACTCCTCAGCACTTTGGCATTTCGAGCAACAATCCCGTCCTTGATGAAATTCAAATTTGGCAACGGCGTTTGCTCTATGAGCTTTATTCTATACGTACAATCTTAGATGTTGTTTCGCTGATATATTTTACTCGCAAAGAGGCGTATTTTTCAAAGAAATTATCTTGATGGCATCATGGCCTGCAAATTGAATCAAGTCATCTGTGTCGGATACACTATTCCCTTCCAGATCAAGCTCAAGAAGCGAAGGCAGTTGCGCAAGGAAACCGAATGTCGAGATCTGCATGGATTTGGATTTAACAACAGGACAATAAAGGTTATTCATGTACTTGATTGTTCTTCAAAAAAAGAAATTTCAATTTCGCGAGATTGCTGAGGGGTTGGGCATCACGGATGAGATTGTTGGAGAGGTCCAGGGTTATTAAATTTGTTAAATGAAGCAAGTTGGCGTTGATCTTCGTAATTTTGTTATTATTGAGAATAAGTGTTTCAAGTCCGCTCGGAAGCTCCCAAATTCCTTCTAGGTTGTTGTAAGCCAGGATAAGCTTTCTGAGATATCGCAGATCAAATAAGATCCTTGTTTCAGGAGTGGTGTTTCCGAAGTCGTTCCCTGAGAGGTCCAATTCGATCTTTTTAGAGAATTGATTAAGCATCGTGATGTACATGTGAGAGGATTTACTAAATTCTTGTATTTTCGGAGTTCTCCAAGGTCGCATTTCTGATTAGATAGGTTGAGGTTGATAACACAGCTAGGGCTTTGGCGCAAAGGAGAATCTATCATAATATATTGCTCCAGGGGTTTTTGGAGTGTTTTAAACCAAAGTTAATAGAGCTTATTTATTCAACCCTTTATTTCTGCCAGGATTATTATTAGTGATTAATTCAAAATCTCGATTTATTTAGAAATGAAAACTCCTCGATGAAGGAGGGCTACTCTGAGAGTGTAGGAAACAAGACTTGAAAGCTTTGAGGTCATTAAATCTCAAATTTTAATAGAGCGATATAATACCTAAGAACATTGATAATAAAGTGACCGGGAGACAGGAGTCAGACGATTTATTGAGAAATCTTTGTAATCTGGAATTGAGGAATTTGAATTCATTACTCAAAATTGTATTCAATACTGACAGAATCGAATAAATACCTTAATATGTAAGGTTTACGCTTTATTAATCTCTAAAATTGGGGAATCCTCTTGCTTAGCAGATCCAAATTTCGTGTCGTTTTCTTGCTCATATTCAATGTCCATTCCCCGCTGCTTGAGTTCTTGTAGACGTTTCTCTTCCTTTTCTTTTAATCTTGCCTCTCTCGCAATCCTCTTTTCTTCTCTTATGGCTTCAAGTAGAACCTCTATCTCTTTCATTTCCTTCCATATTTTAATACTGTGCCCTTTCTTAAGAGTATACTCATAAACCTTGTAAGTGACCGCGGCGTCTAAAGCAGCATAATGCCTTTGAGACTCTCTCAGAGGCCGATTGTTCCAATTACTGCATTGGTTCAGTTTGCACAGCTCTTTCTCAAAGAGGAATTTAGCAAGACTCTTCAGAGACCTGTCTGGAAGGTCGTAGATCTCTGAGAGTGACAGTTGTAAATCAACAACACTCTTAACTTCCTCTGATTTAATAGGACTGACGCCTTTCTTTGAAATTCCATTCACAAAATTGCATATTTGATTCACGTCCTCACCACTGCCGAAGAAAATCTTCGTTGTATTCGCGTCTCTAAACAAAGACACAAATTCTTCAATGCCTTTAGCGTCAGCTTTCTGAATGCTTAACATATCGAAGAGGAAAATCTGGTCGGCAGTTGCGAATTGCAGCAGAGCTAATTTCGGAGGTCCATACGATCTCCATTCTCCATCAATCCCAAAAGTATTGCCTTTGAGAGCTTTTATTGCTTTCTCGAGTTTCATCTGGTTAGGGAATTTATCCTGGTCATCGAAGCTGACCCAAAAAACGTTTTGCGGAGTGTACTGTAAATCTGTTATTCTCAAATATCCTTTTTCTGGGAAAAAATTATCCGGTGGAAAGTTAAGTAGTTTGGCCTTCTTCGGATAGGTCTTCACAAAATCAAGAAATGCTGGAAGATACTCAAATTTTCCTGCGAGCTTTGGACTGAGCCGATTCTTAAATTCAATATAATAACTATGAGCTAGATCGTATTTAGAGTCCAGAAGCATGTGGCAATACATCGCTATCATGCATTGAAGTTCGTAGAGGATATACGGATCAAAGAGCTCCCAGACAAGCATAAATAGCACCTGGTCATTGTTTTGACTTCTGGTTTTAAGCTTAGTGTAAAGTTGATCTGTCGGCTTTCTGAATCTGATTGGAATAACTTCCATCACCTTAAGGAGCGCCTTTGTGAATGGATCCTTGACTTCTTTCTTTGAATTATCCTGCTGGAAGTTTGTTTCGTCTCTCGAAGCGCGCTGCATTTTCTGGGATTTGTTTTCTTCTTCGTATTTTGAGTCTTTCGTCCCATTTTGATTGTTAGTGTTAGTGTCGAGACTATCTATCTTGTTTTTTTTTAGAGAAGTCTCATCTTTCGATTTGCCATTCCGATGTGAGCTGGTATCTTTGTAATTTCTCTTCACTTCTTCTTGATTCACTTTTGGTTGTCTATCAGCAATGCGTTTTTGATCTGCATTGGAATTAGTAGTAGTAACAGGAGAGTCTTTTGAAGGCTCTTCTGTCTTTTTCACGTAATAGACAACTTTTTGATTTTGTCGGTATGACATTTCAACTCTAAACTTATTTACTATTGGATAAAAACGTTCCTTTTAATAGCGTTCTGACTGTCTAGTAATCAAAGATGTGTTAAAAATTGTGTCAGTTCAACTGAGACAACGTTTGTAATGATATTCCTTAGACTTAAAGCAAGGTCGAACGTCGTAAATAAGAATGAGCTGCAATGCTCATTTTTGGAATTTAGTTTCGGGGTTGCGAAAATTAGGCAATAAAACGGGCAAATGTTAAAAATCGCTCTTGAATCCAAAAAGTTTTCCATAATCCTGCCAACAACAAGCATACTTTTCAAAGAGAAAATCATGGTATATTAAGAATTAGCCTCAAGATTACAACTTCATCAAATTGCTGCTTTCACCAATGTGCTCTCATTTAAACATTACAGCTTAAAACTCTGATAGATAATATAAGCGACTAATAGTAATGATCAAGAAATGAACTAGTGACTAAAGTCTCTGTTTTTGTAAAAGAATCTACTCTATTCGAACAATCATTTTTTTGGTCTGTGTACTTTAAGAATTTTATTACATCACCTCTCATTTTTTAACAAAAGTACCGACGTCTTTTAGAACAACTCGTTTTTTATTTAAATAGATCGCTTGACCAGATATCATTACCAGATGAAAAATTCTGAAAGTCCATAAAATGAAATTAAAGCGAACATTGAGGTTTCAAAACATTTTCAGAATAGAAAATTTACTGGCGACTTCAATGGGAGAATTCAAAGCCTCATTTATTTTGTTTGATGGTGGAGTGGAGAGTCGCTGAGTTGCCGAGATTTCACAATCAAAAAGTCCCCCTTTTGAAAATATCTTCTTCTCTTCTTCATATTTATCTAACGTGTATTTCCTTTGGATTGTGAATCTCTCCATCAGTAATACGAAAGATATGAAGATCCTGATCTGCCCTCATACCTATTTCGAAATATTTCTGACAGAAAACAAATCAAATTTATTTTAAAGCTATAGTTGCTTATTTCCTTCACCCGTGCAACATTTATTCTCCACAAAGGGTTTTGAAACAATTCGCTTTCAAAGAGCAGTGGAAGAAGGGATGCTTCAAAGCTCCAAAGCATAATGTATCGAAACCTGACGAGTTTTTCAAAAGATATTCTTGCCATCCAAACGCTTAACTTTCCATACAACAGAGCCTTACACGCAATTTGTCATCAGCAATGACTACAATCTCAGTACAAATACAATTCTTGAATGAGCTTTTTTATCTTTTGAAGTCTGATACTTGTTATCAGTTGAAGGCATTTACCCTTCCAACTAAAACTATTCTTCTTAAGCTCTCTATCAGCTATGCTTGAAGACAATTTCAAAATGCTAAGGGACCTATAGCCCCAACAAGACAAGGTAGTGAGACTAATTGTGAAGCACCTCGGTCTCTGGCCTTATTTTTCATAGCTATTCATAGCCAGACTTTGATGGCAGAGAAGATCGAATTCCAGGGAACTGTCTAGATAAGGGATTGCTTGGCTGGAATATACTACCTTACTTCATTTTTAATGTGGAAGGAAATATTTAGAAACATACTTTGAGTAACAAATCAAGTTTTCATCTTCAGTCAGATTTTTTAAAATTTAATGATCATAATAATATCCGCGAACACCGGAAAT
>ENA-UOTX01000587-UOTX01000587.1-compost-metagenome-genome-assembly--contig:-NODE-587-length-36868-cov-17.954772_pt1 | contig 36868 bp, 24 predicted proteins | sample MGYA00238143_ERZ746982 | MGnify/ENA primary metagenome ERZ746982 (study PRJEB28758, sample SAMN06268862) | compost metagenome | isolation source: single cell | place: USA: California, Emeryville, Joint... | reverse complement strand
TTGCATTATGCTGATAGGTCTTATTCTTGGTCAAAGACTCAATTTCCAACAAATGAGGATTATATCATTCGTGGCGAAATGTATCTCACCCCAGATAGCGGGATTCATATCGCTCTCGGGCCAAATATTGAGTACTGGGGTCAATCGAACGAGAAATCTTGGACTCTCATGATTGGAGTCAATGAACTATGGATCCGTAAACGATGTTTCCACGATACCCTTTTCTTTGACAACAAAAGAAATTTCCCATTAAAGGAGTTTTTCCCTTTTGAATTGAGAATTCAAAACAAGAATGTGACTGTCTCTGTGAACGATGTGACTGTCTCTGTGAACGATGTGACTGTCTCTGTGAAAGATGTGAACGGAAAGACCCTCCCCAAGATTTTCCCTCTTAACTTTGACTCCTTCAGACTTGGACTCATTAACTTTAACACCCAACCTCCTTGCTTCTTGAGAAAACTCGAAATTGAAAGAATCTCGAAATCTCAATCTTCAGGAGATTCTGGCATTTCCAATGACGCGTAGGCAGCTGAGAATATAGAGAAAGATACGGGATCACAAATTATATCTATGCATCTTCAGTTTGCAAATACATATTTGAAAATTCATAACAGAAAATTGATCTTAATCCATTCATACCATCTAAACTGCAAACTAAATCTGAATATTCTCTTTACAATCCTGCTCCATACTATAACCCATATCATACAGATTAATTGTGATTTTTTCCTTTAGAAGTCACGCGAATAAACCTAATAAACCAGTAATATATTTCAAAAATAACAAAGTTTAGAAGCAATTTTCGTATATTTCGAATGCCTGTCCCACGCGCAGAGTTGCTACTCAGACAGACCATCCTGCTCGGTGGGTTGGCTGTCATAGTATTCTTATTTTGGAATTTCTCCGAAGAGGACGAGTGTAGGAAAAGAATTGTCATTGCTGCTCTCCTCTGCAGTCTCTTTGCCATCTGGAAGGTCTACCGCCGTAGCAAATCAGTCTACCTCATGCTTATCTTCGTACTCGAAGCCGCTATGCTTTTTTCGAATTCTGAAGCAATGAAAGCGAAGAAATGCCACGAAACAATCACAATAGAAACAGATCCTCTTTATTTTATCTTCTACTGGTTAACGTTCATCATCATGTGGTTCGACATAACCATCGTAATGTTCTTCAACCTCACGATACTGATCTACGTTGTTGTCAGCATCATCGCCACGTTTTCCTCGAATAACCCGCGGTTGATGGGACAATTCCATCAGTTCGCCGACCTGGACCCTGGTTTGAAATTCGAAGAAAGGAATCGGCTCAGTTTATCGTACTATACCCCCAAAAAGGATGAAACTGGATTGAATGACGTTGTCGAGCATTGTTCGATCTGTTTGAATGTTTTTTCACTGCATGACCAAATAATCACGCTGCCTAAGTGCAAACACGTTTTTCATCAGGGGTGCTTAGAGCAATGGTTCGATAGTAACATAACCTGCCCTTACTGCAGGGAAAATGTGCGAGAAGCATTACATTTGGCTCTACCAGTAGTATCTGAAGCTTCAATTAATTACTAGTTACTCCTTATATGTCTTATACACTTTCTGGGAAAATTTTATATGAAGTTTGGTGATGCCAACAATGTCAAAAATATGGTTGTAATGGCATCGAAAAGCTTTTTCTTTAGCTGAATTAATGTGTTAATTATGTTTGGTTCTATTTATCTTTTTTTATACTACTTAATTGAAACTTGTCGCTCTCTGCCTTTCTTACTAGCAAAGTTTGGCCGATAAGCTTGGATAGTTGTTTCTTTATATTTTCTTGGGTTTGTAAGATATTTGGCGCTGGTTGTGGCTAGTGGGTTAAAGTCGTTAAGGATTTAATAAATTAACCAATAAATCTGTTTGTTTGCCAACGATAATGTCAGGATTAGGAATAACCTTTCCAGAGCCCTGGCTCTCCCCGATTAGACACACCAACACCGAGGCAACCAGTCAAGACCCTTCACCTTGCTCAAAGAAAGACCTTTCGGATTCTGAGTCCTGTGTATCCACGCGCTATATTCCAAGGCAAAACTCAGCCAAGGAGCAGCTCAAGGAAAACGATGAAGAAAACTCTGATGTAAAAAAAGAAGAGAAAGCTCTAGTGCTGCTGGATAAATTATTGAACTCAATGGTGGATAGCAAAAAACTCAGCCTCTCGGATTACTCAGAGCAAAATGCTCTCATTATATGCAGTATCCTCGAGAGGGTCAAAGAAGTGCTAGATTCCAGCAGTTTAGAAAGTCATCGAGAGGACCAAAAGAATAGTGGAACAGAATTCAGACAAGCTATTAAAGCACAGATTGATCGTTTAATGCGCTTGATGCAGAAGAACTGCATCTCCTTTTCTCATCCTAAGAAGCCAGAGCAAGGGCTTGATGAGCAAAGAACCGAGCAGAATAAATCGCTTACAGATTACTTGCCGCCAAGCTCGCCGACAGGCGAAAATCAAAATTACAATAAAGTGATCTTTGTTGAAAAATCAGAGGCTTATAAGCCTTCAACTCCAAGTCTCAGCTCTAACTCACCTCTTGTAAGTACACCATTGAGTGAGAGCGGCCAGAAAGCTCGTATGAGCTCACTCCAAAGCGTCAAACAGCACTTACAGCCTGAGACACTGAAAAATGAAGAATTTCAGCCGTTTCGAACACAGCAGTTTTTCTCTGAGCATAGTGGAAGCCGTAAAGAAGCGCATTATAGTCTCGAGGGACTCTACTTTCGAACTTATAACAGCCGAAATGAAAATGCTGTGCGCTCTGTAACACCGCATCCGACGGCAAGATCCGGCACTGAAGAAGTACAGTATTCTACACCCAACTCGAAGCAGAGGCGAGATAATTACAATTCTTGCCCAGGCTCGAAAAACAGAGTGAGGAGTACGCCGGCATATAGCCAAAGAGCTCTCTTGAAGTCGGCGAGTAAGACAGAAGCTGTTTGTAAAAGAACTCCTTTCCAAAAAAATCCAAAACCAACCCGAGATGTAGTTGTTGGTTCTTATGAAAGCCAACAGAAAAGAAAAGTTATAAGTACAATTGAGATTTCAAAGCAGCAGGGACTATCTAAAGGGTCTTATATTGAGCAAAATAAAATTGTAGTGAGCAGTCCATTGCAGACAGTTTCGAATGGCAATTATGGCGTAATTACTCAGAGTCATTCGAAAAGACTGCACGAGTCACAGCAGATACAGGAGCGATCGTACACAGAGATCTCGGAAAACTCAGCAAACACAACGAATGAGTTTTGTATGGCACCTAAATATCCAACGGTTGAAAAACCGAAACGATATGCAGAGATATGCTCAAATAAAAATGGTTTGAGGAGCACTCCGAAAAAACCAGATCAAGTTCACAAATATTCAGAGATTCATAAATCTTGTAGATAGTTCATAAGGAACCAATGTTTTTTTTCTTTAATTTCGAAATGTTATGTGTTTGTAATCGCTTTCAATAAAAGAACTCACTTAATATACCAGAGTTCCAATACCAAAGAGTAACTTTCAAAGTCAGACATAAGACATCTTTTTGAATAGTCCTGCAACAGGAGTGTGCAAAAAATTTCAATGTTCTTCATAGATATCAGGGGTCGGCATTGTGCCAGTTTGGATTATCCTCGAAACTCTGAAGTCTAGTAATGTTTTCAGAAATATCGTTGAGTAAAGAGCCGCATTCATCCTTAGATTCATGTATGGATGGATATTGGTGAAATTAAGGCCAACCAAGCTGAGTGCAGATGCCTCCATTGAACCTTTGCTATCATGAGAGAATAATTGCAATAATTTAATTCTTTCTGATCTCCAACGCTCTGTCAAACGCAGGTGAGAGGTCGCTGGGAAATAAATTTTATCGATAAATAGAAGATTGATAATGAGAAAATATGAGTGTGCATGCAAAGCTGACTAATACAAGCCTTTACGTAGAAAAAGAAATTTGCTTATGCTGCTGATTAAGTTGGTGAGAAAGAAAAAGTCACTTAGTTAGTTTACTACTCGAATTCACAAACAATTAGCGTTACTCCATCCGTTCCGATGTGTTTCTTCATAAAAAGACATAACCAAAGGCCCAGTTAGGGTCAATTACTGAAAAGGTAGGATCAGACTCCCTAATGATGGAGGCTGAACCTGCCCTTTTCTCATGTAACTGACAACTTGAGGCACAAAATTTCCTGATTGGAAAGTTAGAGGTTTCATTTCGGTATAATTCTTCAATAGCAGATATTTCGCATATAAAGACCTCTGATGGAGTTCTTCCTGGTACCTTTGAATGTCCAAAAGAGGGCTATAACCGATATTCTGAAAAGTGAATGCTTGAGGGCTTTGAAGAGTCAAATAATCAGAGGGAGTTGCTTGCGTCAAGCTAAGATTTTCTGTAAATTGTAAAGGTATTGTCATAGTATTTTGATTCTCTGTCTCTAGTTTCACGCTAGCGCTGTGACTAGGCTGTGTTTGGTTCTCTAACTTGAAGTTACGTTTCCGGTATTTTTGCGGAATTTTGACCGTCCTGCCTTGCTTTAGGTAGATATGAACTATCGAACTTACTGTCGTGTAGTTGATTTTCATATCTCTAGAGACCTATCATCAGGGTACCAAATTATTCGAACTATTGTGCATTTTTGTCTTACTTGTGAAACTTTTTCTTTCGACAGCAGGACCCTTCTCAAGATTTCCTCTCTTGTTTCGTTAGAGACTTGGTGGTAGCCCTTCTTTTTCTTTATTTTGCGAGTGACTTCTTTTACTTCTTTTGGGTTGATATGTGGTAAGTCATTATTTGAGTCCTCTGATTTTATTATGAGAGTGGAGGTTTCTTCAGTGGGCTTTTGTAGTCCGAAATCCATTTTCTCTCTTCGGTTATTTTAATAATGTTGATTTTTGCAGCAGACAGTTAGTATTGTTCACGGGTGAATCATAATGAATCATCGGGGGAATGATTAAACTCGTTTGGCGTTTGCAGCTCCACGAATTATAAAGCATTCTTTCTGGAAACAATCTGTTGTTTTCCATGGAATATTTTGAATGTATAGTCGGCTGGAAGCTATCTCTGATACCGTTAATTTGGTTATTAGCATTCCCCTGGGTTGCGCATGCTGTCCGCAATGGTTGACGGTTTTAATTAATATAAAATTTAATTTCGTTTATTAATCACGCAAATTTCTCATTCCGTCAATACTATTCTTTTTGTTTCAAATGTTCGATGACGGATTAAATTAAATTTTGCTTGTTAAAATAAATAAAAGCATTTAACATCATAATTTTTCAAAATGGGCTATGTTTTCGACTAAAGTTCAATCATTCAGAAGCTTAGTACAATAATTCTCGTCTTTTCAAGTAAAATCATTTGAAAAGTTGGTATCATTCTTAGATACAGAGATCAAAAGAGAGTTTTTAAACACATTGAATCAATTTAGAGCTTTAGAGTGCTGAGAATGGTGATAGCTCTTAAGTGACTCTAAATATCTGCAGTTCTCGTAGCCCTTATCCTTTGTTATTTCAGAGATTGAAAGTATCAAGTAAAATCGTTGTTATTAGCTGATTTTCCGCTGGGAAACGCTCTGGAAAACCTTCTGACAAGAGTAGTTGCTATTTCAGTGCAGAACGTCGATAGTCGGGTTGCTTTGATACCATGAGAGAAAGTGTTATTGGTCTCTGAAAATTTTGATCTAATCATTCAACGTTCTTGAGCACATGAACATGTTTTGACGCACGATTCTTTCGAATCAATGAAGCATTTTCCTCAATGGATAATACATGTAAGTAATGGCAGCATCAGTTCTTAAACTTTTTAGGAGATATAATTTGTAAACCCAGAGCAAAAAGAAATTAGTCTCGTGCTGGAATGAACCTTTATCGAAGTGGTTGAGGAAATCGTTTCTATGAAATGAACTAATGCTTGTATTAATATGTGATTGAGGAAACGTTTAGATTAGTCTCGTCGATTTTCAGAAGCAATTTTCTGTGATTTTTAAGTTTCAATAAGTATTTGCTACGAAAAGATTATTTTGGATTGTCTCTTCGACAAGCATATCCAGAAAACGCTAAACAATCAATACTCATTAATATCTAAGTGTCATTGCCGTTTTGGGCAATTGACGGTCTGAAGAGAAAAAACTAAGTGCCACAACACTCCGATGATTAACAAACAAGAGTGCCGCATTTTACGTCTATCCTCACACAACTTAAAGGATCTCTTAAACCGACAAATTTTGTTTCTTCGCAATTCCTTAATTGATAAGATCCTTTAATGTTCTCAGAACTTCTAAATTGTACAGTGAAGTAACAAACCGCTTCTGGACTAAACTAATTTAATTTAAAAAAGCTTCTTTCGGAAGCAAATGAAATTAATCATCAAACGTACAATCATCTTCAAAACAGGTCCTCAAGGTTAATCTGCTGTCTGTTATCAGCCCTAGCACATCAATCACAGGAAATGTTACTACTTAGACATTCATTTGAATTTACGTCGAATCATAGTAAAAGCCAGCATGTTGAATCGGAGCAATTCGATTTTGGTTCCATTCAATATTATTTTGAATTGAAACACTCGAGCTAGTGTCTCTATAGTCTATCTGATTGTCTCTACTAAAAATCGGTTGCGTGTATCCATAATGGGACTGAGAGATCTTACAAGGTGTGTGAGTAATAGAAAAGTATCTAAGATTACAGTTGTAGGAAAACCATCTGAACAAGGGTGGCTGAATGTGTGTGAGTTATTGGCGGGAGTCAAATCTCCTCTAATCTGGGATCTGAAGTACGGCTGATATCCTTCTCTTGTAGGTACTCTTTGATATTCTTCATATCCATTTCTCTCTTGAAATGGCCTATTCTGTTGTAAAGCTTGCAGGCGTATTCTTGTATGAAGAATTAGATGAGATTTATTGAGTTCAACCACTTTTACGTGAGATCTTTAAGATTTAGCTTTAAAGATGAGTTCTCAATTTGCAATTGAATTATCTCAGCTCGAAGATCTTCGAGTTCTTTTCGCATGAATTTAATAAATTCCTCCTATAATTATCGGTTTGCGCACTAAAAAAAGCTTTTTATTTACATGATTTTCTTGGCAGCCTTTATTGCTCAGCTCTGGAGTCTTGATTATCGTCGATGCCATAGGTTCGAATTCATGGTCGTTATCCTTAGAATAATATCCATTGTTTCTTTTGATTTTCTCAAGTAAAACTCTTAGTAAATCGTCAGCTACGTCCCAAAAAATGAATAATAGGTACTTACTTTTTTCCTCTTTGGAATAGGGGATGAGAGTAGACTACCATCTTTGATCGACCAGACACACGTTTGAACCCATAATAGTTTAACTGTGTCAGGATATTGAATTTGTTCAAGGTTCTATCAGGTTAGGTGTTTACTTGTCTTAGAAATGAAGCGTATTTCATTCTATAATAATAATTCGAAAGAACCTTCTCTGCAATGAGAGCAGGATTTTTCAGGATAATTCCCAGGCCGTCAGTACTCCAGCTGAGAGCCTCTGCATATTCTTGGCACTAATAATGGCAATTTACTATGAATCGAAATATTTGGCAGGGGAACCTCAAGCACATCATAAAGCAATATAAGGAACTGGTTGCGTTTTGGCTTCAGGGAGTTCACTTGAGAGAGTTTTTCTTGGATACGAAGCGGTTCAGTTTCGCTGAAGTCTTCCATCTTTTTTCCTTTCAATAATAATGAATATCAAAACACGTTTGGGATTATATCATTTTCATCAAGCCTATTAAAATAGACTGTATTAAAACTTCAGGAATGTAGCGCATTGAATGATAAATTATTTACGAGCGAAAACTTCTTTTCAGTACATTAGGTAAAAGTTTACGAGATAGTCCGTTGATATTTACACAGATCTCAAAGTGAAATAAAAAAAAGCCAAACCGAGCAGAATCATCTCACAGCAAATCTCTATAATGTATAATGCTCTAACTATGGAAATTTGGAGAACCATTAATCTCCAGAGTCAGATAGATTTTTTTTTGCATTTAGTATTCTATTTGTGTGAGTGTTAAAAATTAATACAAATATTTCTGGAGTTGATTTAAAAATAAATCTCACAAAACTACCTCATTAAAATACTGTCAGAAAGTTTGTTTTCGAGGTGAATGCAAAGGAAAAGTTATTAATTGCTTAAAATTTTACAGAGATCTGTAATCCTTTTTAGGGAAAATAGTTTAGCGGCTAAAATCCTCAAAGAAAGGTTCGAAAATTTTGTGGAATGATTTACAGCAGCCAAAAATAGTAAGGTATTGTCAGGAAGCAATATTTATATTCAATAGGTTATATCAGCATGACTAACATCCGCTTGTTTGGCGATTCTCATAGCAATTATGGTTAAATTACCAACTGAATTTGTTATCACCTAACAAAATAAGATTCTAATCGAATATTTTGGAGCGATTTCGTAAAATATCTAATTTTTATAAATTTGGGTCTGATTTGCTTTTCTGTTTGGTAATTCTTCATCAAACGATGGTCTACATAGTAGAAAGAAACACAATGCTAGGACACTTAGATTACAAAAAAGAAGCATCAATTCAATCTATCTACGCGAAATTTATAGGCTAAAATCCAACAAGAATAATTGAGTTTTTAAGTCAAGCTTAAGGCTTTATCGTCCATTTGTAATCCCTTCAATAGAACGAATGCAATGCGTATCGGAATTAAGGCTTTACAATGAAGAGAGCCATTTGAAAAGATGAATGAGTATGGTTATTATGTGATGAGGAAAAAAATGAAAAAAGTTTTAATGAAAAACAAATCTGCCAGCAGTAAAATCAAGGATGATTATTTTCAGCTTCTTTCAGGAATTTTTCAAGGCTCTGCGATTGATACTCTAAAAATTTAATTTCCCTTTGTCTTTTCTCTCGGTTTATCTCCGCCATCTCTGCAAAGTTCTTCTTGATTGCCTCTAGTTGGTTCTCAAGGTCTATTTTCTAATTGAAATTGCACAAATCAGACGAGTTTCTATGAAGTGTATAATATGCCTTATTTTGAAGTATTTTCTTCTTTTTCTGCAACTCTTCAATAGTTCGCTCACGCTCAGCCTTGCCTTGATCGGCCTGAACCTGTTTTTTAATCGCGAATATGACTGAACTGTTATAAAGCGTCTGATATGCTGCTATTGTCATTTTTGATTGATCTCTCACCCTTAAAAGCAGCTGAGCTATTGAAACAATCATATCAACGAGACGCCAAACGAGATATCTACCTCTCTCTACGCAATCGATCGCTACTTGCCGAATAACCTCATCAAAAGCTTGCGCATGCAGTTCCTGCCTCACAGTACAAATGCCAGTTGGTCTACAAAGTCTTTGATAATGATTCGCAGTGCAAATGATACCTAGCTTGTCGCTCTTTAAGCTTGAAATCAAGGTGTTTATCAAGCATTCTCAATTCTTCTCTTGATGCATTTTCTGTTGAGATATACTGGATGTATTTTTTGGCGTCTTGCTCATATTCGCGAGGAGGGAACATCTTGTTTAGGACTTCTTCTACTTTCTCTGCTTCAAGAGGAGAGAGCTCTGATTTTTTCCGCGTGGGTGATGAAGATATTTCCTTGATCCTCGGACTCATGTTCTCAGTGACCTCGATTGGATGGTCGTATTTCAAGATGGAGTTTTCAGTTTCAGGGATGCTCATGGCGATGTAAATGAATTAGCCGAGCTATTGAGTTGCGGTCCTGAAGAGAGAGCTTTTCAAGTTGAAATTTTGCTCAAATATATTTTATTTCACAGAATTGAAACTTAAACACTTGGAATTTGGATGTTAGCCCGCTTTTTCACGTACTCTGGTTTGAGGTTTATGATGTATTTTCATGCAGTATCTAAACTAAGGTTGAAATGCTGTTCCCTTTCAGAGACACTAGACTGAATTGTGTGTCGAAACGGTTATGAGATTCAGATTGAACGACAGCAAGATGAGGAAAAAGCTTTCACTTGAAAAGTAGTGGGAGGAATCGAGAGAAAATAAGACGAGGAGGTTATTAATGGTCCTAGGCGCTGGTTTATGCTCCTGTGAGCATCATGATATGATATTTTTTAATTCTCGCAGAGTTCAATTGTGAGGAAATTTTTTCCAAATCTCCCTTCTCCCTAATATTCTCTCTCTCTAAGATACATATTGTACTCGAAAGGAAAAAATCTGGTTCTCGTCATTAGAAGAGTCTTTTTGTACTGAGATTGAGGCTCCAGTTGGCTTTGCTTTATCTCTCTTTGAGAGTCTCGAATATAAAACTAGCTCATCTATTGATAGGTGTTTACTTCAATAGTTCTTGGAAGGAGACACAAACAATGCTATCTCTATACCAAGGAATTTAGTGGTCAATCTTCATGGGATAAGCCAAACTCATTTTCATGAATTTTTTCTGATTACGGAAATCAGGATCTAAACTCTTCCTCACTCTCAGAGGACCACTTCAGTTTCTCCCATTTGGATGTTGACAAGGATCCTCATCCAGATACTAACCAGCAAACAACTGTAAATTCATGGCTTCAAGTATTTCAAGCAGATTTACCAAAAAATTATTTAATTTTAACATAAAGAAGAACAAGAACCAATAAAGAAAATTATATCATAGCTATCTATCAACTCACGCTAGCTCATTATTTTACAGCTTAGCTAAGCCTAACTCATTAAGTACTCGGGAAAAAAAGCCACTAGAGATAATTTACAGCGAGATTATAAAGCGCGGATACTTGGTCCGCCGTGACTTTGCTTGTGTTTGACAGCGTAAAATCCAAGGAACTTTTAATAGTGTCCTTCACTCTCCTCGCTTTTTCAAGTTCTTTCGCATACTCTGCACTCAGCAGCTTTGAACGGCATATCTTGCATTTGCCGCAGCATTCCAATGCGAACTTCCCGCTGCGATGATTGTAGTTTTTAAACAGACTCGGTTTAATTACTAATGTCAGGAAATTATCCGCCTTTTCCAGCGTTCTTAAGTATTTAGCTTTTGGATTTTCATCCTTAAGGACAATCGTCAGCACCATAATTATCGAGCAGATGTAGAGGATCCTCCCGAGTGAGTTTACCAGCCCCTCGTCGTTGAAAATACGTTCGTAATTAATAGAGTTACTGTTTTCCATACCCAGCGCAAATTCTTGGAAATTCTTCGTTAACGCGCTTCTATCGAACACCGACGCCCAATGCTCGTATTTCACAATACAGATCCCTTTATTATAGCTATAAGACATTTGCACTCTAAACTTATCCCAATTGTTATCCAAGAAACGCCTCACCAAGGTAGCATACTCAGTGGGGTTTACTTTCGGTAGTTGATATGCAACAAAAACGGCGTTTGATGCCTCTGCGCAAAAATCTATTATATTATTACAAAGGGTCTTTTTGTCTTTTATTTGCTCAAGCACGGTTTTCGAAAGCTTCCTGCAGAACCGCAAGCAATACTTGCTATAGCTTTTCCCATCAAGTGGTTCTTCTGCTCTGGTCTCTTTTTGTGGTGAATTTTCGTTTGGTCTAACTGGTAAGCTGTCGTTTGTGATTTGCTCTTGTAATTGGTAGAAAGGCTGCTGTTTCTTTAGAGGCTCAGGCGAAGGGAAGAGAGTAGGGAAGCGGTTTATTCCAACTGTCGGCTTATAAAGACCCTCCACGAGTGGTATCGTATAGGTAAATTGCTTCTCAGGGAAGCTTCGAAGAGCCATAAGGTTGGAGATGGCATCCATTTCCAAACCGTAACCTGAGAAAGGGTAGAAGAGCTGGTTCATTTGTATTAATATGGTGAATTTTGTTTTTGATTATAATTTTGACCTTCAATTTCTAAATATTCAGTATGCTAATTATTCACTCTGGACTTTGATTCGAACTGGCTTATATTAAGAATAACAAAAACCCGTCTTAGGAAAATTATTCAGTTCAAAAATTGGCGAAAAATTTCTGTCAATTCAAAATTACAGAATAAGAACTCTGTTTAATTTAATTTAGTTGAATTTTGATCTTGAAAAACCCTCATCTAATCTTAATAAATATAAGCCAAGAAATTTATCTACTTGGGTGATCCCAGTAATTGCCTTAAATTTCGCAATTACCCTGACCTATTTTCAAAAGTGCGGGTTTTTTTCATTTGAACCTAACCCAGAAGCAAACTGGTGTTACATCCAAAAAAAGAGTATTGTAGGCTAATAAACATGAAAGAATGCATTCTAATTGTTTATTTTGCTCAACATTGTGATAGTTAAGGCAATGAGCTCACTTATTGGAGGAGATAATTTCAGATTTCAAATGGAGAAATGGATCAGGTAGTGCTTAAGTCCAAAAAATAAAGACTAACTAATTAACAGCAAGTGGCAACTGTACCGTGCCAATTATACACATTGCAATCAAGATATTATTTATATTCTCCATTTGAAGTAGGCTCATGCTAATTCAGCTGGAAAAGAGGTGATGAAATCAAGCTCTTCATCAATAATATCGACGAGATTACTTAGGCCTGAAATACTTCAACTTCAAGCGAGTAGAGAGGCAATTTTAAGCGAGGATTTAAATTCCAAACAACCTTGGGGCAATTTTTAAAATTCTGGGTTTATGCAATTAAATGAAGTTTTTGATATCTTTAATTATTCGAAGACCTTCGAATTGATCATGATACTAACTTTCAGCTAATACTTTGTTGATACCTCCTCAGATTTCCATTAACCCTCTTCTACTTGTTGTTAGTGTTTATATTTGCCTAGCAGTTTGTCTCACATCCACTCCTGCCTAAAGTTCCTTTCCTCTTACATCTGAGACATCTGAGGATGATTGCGAGTGAGTTACCTATCTTGTTCAGTCCTTTTATTTATTTATAATTGATTGTTATAAAGCCTGAAGCTTTTTTTCAACCAACATTATTTCGTTCCTTAGAAATACTCCCAACTCAAAGAACTATGGCAATTGCCTTCATCTCGAATTAAGTTCTGAATTACGGAGCTGTTAAATTTCTTAAAGATTTAAAAATTTATTTCGAATCGCATTAATCTCGCTACCAACGATAGTAAGACACTCGCTTTGCTTATGACTTCTCCAGAACAAACTAGAAAACCTCATCGATCGCTCTCGGGCCACATAACTTCCTCGAGCCTCTCTCCTGACCCAAAGTACGTTCAAAACGCGCAAAAACGGAAACTGAGGCTTCAAGAATTCTTAGAGCAGCAAGTAGGAAGCAACACTTTGAAGGTACAAAAGCAATTCCTTGACTACCAAGGAGCCCTCACACTACTCGACTTTTTAAAAATACACACACATTTCACACGCATTGATATCTCTGGCAATAACATCAGCTCCCAAAGCTTTGCATTGATCTGTCGACAGCTTATGGCCTTTGAAAACTTGCACACGCTGAAAGCCGATTCAAACGCAATCGGAAAGGCTCACGCCGGGCTGGACGCGCTAGCCGAACTTGTTGCTGCGTTACCGTCTTTGAGAGTCATTGATTTAAGAAAAAACAAGATTGGCAGCAAATGCGCAGAGGCCCTTGCAAATATCATCGAGGAAGGACCACATCTCCAGAAGCTGGATCTGCGATGGAATGATATTGGCGACAACGAAGCGCTTTACATCCTTGAATCGCTGCGGCGGCACCCTAGAACGCTTCAGATTTTTCTTGGCGGAAATAAACTCGAGGGAAATAAAATAAGTGAGGACATTCTCTTTGCAATCAATGAAGTGGTTGTTGCGGCTCAGCGCGGCATGGATAGCACAGCAAGAGACGTGCAGTCGAGGGAAGTGACGCTAGGATCCGAAAAGCCAGGCAATTATCTCTCAAAGAAGAAGAGGTCAAAGAGTCCCGTTGGTTTTTCCTCAAAGGATTCCAATGCACATTCACCTAATATATCGCGGAAGTTATACGATGAGTATTCCAATATCAACTCACTCGAGCGATTAATAAACCAACAAAAGAAGCACCAATCAAAGAAACGTAATCAACATGACGATAGCGGTGATGAGAGTGGTTCTGTGGGATGGATAAGCCGTTCAGCGGTTCACCAAGCGAATAAATTTGAATCGAGAAGAAAACTTTCTCCATACGAAAACCGCAAAGCGACTTACGGGTCTGAAGAGCGTAAGAAGTCACTCAGGCAGCCCCTCTCCAATGTGGCAAATGCGGCTAATATGGCGAGCAAGGGTAAGGAGGAAAGACTGCCGTCAGAGGAGTTTGAGCAGAATTTGAGGTCGAGCGCAACGATCAAAAAGCTTCAACAGTTGCTTACCCATGAGAGGCAGCGTAACGAGCATATGTCTGAGCTGATGAAAGAGCAAATCGAAACTGAATTGCATTATGAGAGACGAAATAGACTGGAAGCAGAGAGGCGGAACGCGCAGTTGGCGACAGAAATCAAAGAAAGAGATATTAAATTCAACGAACTGCAACTGAATCACCGAAAACTGGCGCAAACCTGCGCGCAATTAAAAGAAGCAAATGCGAAGCTTAATGCAGAGTTAGCCAAGTTGTCAGAGTCGTCTAGAAGCAAGCGCCGAGCAGCAGAAGAAGCAGACGCGGAAACTATCGCCGATTATCAGGCCGAAAACCAGCGACTTGAGCGGCAGATAAGAGAGCTTAAAAACGAAATCCAGTTAGTCAGTGCTCAGTATCGTCAAAAGATCAAAGATACCGAGGCGAAAGTGCGGCAGGAAGAAAGACAGAGGTATGAGGAAGAACTCGGAAGGTTAAGAGTTTCTCGGTCTCCTTCTCCGGTAAAAAGCAATCGAGTTGGCTTGGAACAAGAATGCGAGAGGCTAAGCAATGAGAATAAAAGTCTGAAGTTGCTTGCAGAGAGGTTAAAGACCCAATTGGCCGAATCGTTGACTCGCAATGATAAGATGAAACATGAATTAAATCAATTGGAAGGGGTTGTCGCGAAGCTTGAGAATGATATAAACCAAGCGTATGTGGAAATGGACCAGGCGCGCGAACTTCATCATAAGGAGCTCGGAGCCGTGTTGGAGGATCATAAAGCTGAGAGGATGAAATGGCATGAGCATGAGATAATGCTGAAGACGAAATTGCAAGAGCAAGAAGCTCGTATTATTAAAGCAGAGGTTGAGTCGGAAAAGATGAACCAAAAAATTAAAAGGTTGGTGAGCTCGCTCCAAGGAAATGTAACAAAAGCGATTTCGATGACGTTTTTGGAGAGTGGCGAATAATGAATGATTTTCCTGCCTTGCTAAATTATATTTTAACTAGAACGGTTAATTTTCCAGTTTTGCAACTTCTGAAAGATTTGTAAAGTGACATTATAGTTATCATATCGTTTGTGATTATTGAAAATTTTTTGTTGTCGCTTATGAAAAAGAAGTTAAAATCGATGTTTTGTTTGAGTAGAGATAGAATATTTAAATAATTTGTGATTTTTGAGATTGATAGAAACGGTATTTCGGACCAGTCAACTTTTTAGTCTGATGAAACTAGAACGATCCATGAGGCCAAAGCAACCTAAAGAACACGGGAATCCTGCTATGAAAAGACTTCAATAAACTTTCTACAGAATTGTGCTATAATGCTTGATGCGTATTTAACAAAACAACTTTTTGGAACAGTTGAACAAAACTCAAAGCACTCTACTTTTGAGGGGGAAAAATTCAGATACCCGAATTTTTGTTGCTATTTATTTGACTGTAGAAGACAAAGAAAAGAATATTCCAGTTTGAGAGCATTTTACATGTGAAAGCAAAGATGTTTTATAATGATGATTATTATGGTAGAAAGATATGAAATTCACAATATGTAACAGATGCATCCTAAAACTGAACGAAAAACAATAAACTAATTTAGATTTCTTTACTTGAAGAAAGCATCAAACTTAAAACAGCCGTTCTCAGCCAAGTTATTCTTTAGATCTCAAATATCGCAAAAATTATCGATATTCAACTATTTCAGAGATCAATTCCTCGCTGGTTTTGAACCTGAAGCTAGTAGTCTGGTAAATCAGCCCTGGAGAGATAAGTTTTAGCTCAATCTCTCCATATATTCAGCAAACATTGAGAATGTATGAAATTATTGCTTTTTTGATCTATTACTTCTAATGCCCAGCTGCTGGACCAAAGATAGATCCTTTTTTCGATCGAGGATAGTGATTATCGGTATCAGCTTTTCACATTCAAAGGCAACGAAAGATTATCGTCTCTTCAATTTTAAAAAGGCTTTTTCACAAATTTCTCTGCAATAAAAGCTTCCTCAAAGTTCGAAAATTATTGGAAGAATTTTTTTATAAAAATGAAGGCAGAACAGAAAACCATTTTTTTGTACTTGATTATTCGTTTGAGTATTCCAAGGGCATGGGTTGTATCTCGTCCTTAGCTGTAGTATGCGTTTCCGTAAATTTCAGGATCGGGATGTGACGAATTCCATCAACCTATCAGAAATATTTTGAAGTCGCTGGTTTTACTATTTCTATATTACGCAAATGGGATTCTGAAATCTCCCTTTTATAACAAGTCGTTAGGCTTTGATTATTAAGAAATTAAAGGAACCTTTGGGTTCCCCTTCAAAGATTTAGTTAATGTAAAGGTGAGGCCAAATAACTTAAATCTGTATATGAGGAAGAACTGCAAGAGAATCAGAAACTCAACCAAAAATTCTCTTCATGCGATATGTGTCTTCAACAGTGAAACTGTCCTGTTTTTACGCTGCTTTCAACGTCACATGGATTTTATTAATGCTTCGAAGAATATTCTGGATTCTGGAACATTCTCTGATCGTGAAAATTAATGCCAGTGAAAAATTACGTCAGCTGTAATTTTTATGGCAGTGTTATTCTGCAATAAGAGTCCGACCCCTTCCAACACGAAAAATCGCAAATGCTCTCTATTCAATAAGGTTGCTGAGTTATAGCATTCCAGGACGACACCCTCAGGTGATTGAAAAGATATGGAAACTAAATCTATTTTATCTCTTTGCTTTACCAAGGTTGTGTTGAAATTATAAATTTAATTAGGATTTGCGCGCACGCGAATATTTAAGCCGAACAATTTGAGAGTCGTATATTATATTTAACAAAAAAAATGATAGAAGAAACTCCTTTTGAAGAAACCAAAGGTAATTTTCGCTCTTAAGCACATTTCACATCATCATGATTTCAAAGAGCTCTCAAAATCCAATAAGCAATCTCGTTGCGGGTATGGGGCTTCAGGAAATGAGTTGTCAAAGATGGTGCTTGATGAAGCTCGAAATGATGATAGGATTGGGAATCCTCAGTCGCAAGATATCAACGGAAATTGCCCCCTAAGAAGGAAACGCGGTCCATATCAAATCACTCCGGATAAAATTCGCAAGGAGGTCATAACCCGAGTCGTCGAGGGAAAAGAGACATACAAAAAGGTAAAAAACCTCCTGTTAAAGTTCTCAATTGCGTATCTCATCAGGTTGCAGAGGACCTCAACCTGAGACCTACTACGGCTGCTTCCATTGTCTCCACCTATAAAAAAGAAGGAAGAATAGAGGCGATTCCACATTGTGAGAGGAAAAAAAAGCCCAAGATCTCAGGAGAGACTATGGAAGAAGAAATTCCCATTAAAGAGGAAACTCCTCGAGCCGAAAACGTTGGGACTGCCCATATTCAAGATGAGAAAGACTTTGGCTTGAAAAAAGAGCACTTCTTAGGTAATCAAGAAGATCACCTAATGCAGCAGCCTTCCAATATTCCCACCACTCTTGGAACTCTGGACCAGCAGCTTAAAAGAGAGGGCTCAAACGATTATGAGACTAGTCATAATCTTCGTCATCCTCATCATTCTCATGATTCGGTCCCATTTATGCAAAATACTGCAAGCAATTTGTTCTCCAATCTTGTTCCAGGCTATGATGCTTATGGACAATCTTCGGGATTGACAAATCTAACCGTGATGCCCAGACTTCATATAGTAGACAGAGAAAGGTTAAACCAACAAATGTGGCCCCAACCCATGATCCAAATCCAAACCCAAACCCAATTCCAGACACAAATGTGGTCTCAAACAATGCCAATTCAATTCCAGGACATGAGAAGGGTTGAACTTCTACAATGCCTGGGAATTTACGCCGGATTAATTCCATTCCTCTCTATTCATAGGTTCTGAAGACTCGAAGTGACCGGAAGCGAAGCTGCTCGAGACTAGCTTGCTGCACTGAAGCCATATTGAAGATCAACGAATGAAAAGAAGCAATTAGTTGAATATGCTCATTACTGTCATGAATTCATTTTATTCAACTTCAGTTATTAAGAAAAATCATATATGAAGCAAAAACTAAATATTGAACTCAAACAAATCTATATATATATGAGAGCAGCGAAAATGCACTTCTTTTCTCAACATAGAGCTTAGGTGAGATAGGGTGACAGTGTATCGTGTTGTAACATATCATTATGGCCTCTGAAAACTTAGTTAATAATTCATACAACTGGTAAAATTTTGTATGAATGTCGGTATTGAAAACAACGAAATGAACGATTCATACGCACTTTCTCGTCAACTCTACTTTAATAACCACCAAAGCCTTTGGTAAGAGCTCCATAATATCTATCGGATTGTTCGATAGAAATAAATTTCTTGAATAATAAAGATTTCTTCTTATTGTTAGAAAGGTAAAACGATTCTTAGACGGTATTCATTGAGAGATGAGCGTGCTTGCAATTATTCCAACATTTATTCAAATGATTAAATCATATTTTCAATATTAAACACAAAAGCGTCGCGAAAAAGTCCTGAACCCTCCGCTAGCTCATATTATTCAACTTTTCTTCAAAATTTCAGGTCTTTGCCTGTCCCAAGACGCAAAAAAGCTGAGAAATTTTAAATACATAAAATCGGTTCAAGAGTAGATATTTAATTAAACGATGTACTTAAAATTTTATAATCGTGAATCATACTCAGAAATTTAAATGAGAGTAGCAGCATTCCTTGCCATTGCTCTTTGCCTCAGCGTTGTTCACGCTGACATCTACGCCGTTCTCTTGGCTGGCTCCAACGAGTACTACAACTACCGCCACCAGGCTGACATCTGTCACGCTTACCAAACCCTCATCACAAAAGGCATCAAGCCATCCAACATTATCACCATGGCCTATGACGATATTGCCAACAACAGCGAAAATCCTTTCCCAGGCAAAATCTTCAACAAACCTGACGGAGATGACGTCTATGCTGGCTGTGTCATCGACTACAGAGGCGCCGATGTCACCGCTGCTAACTTCCTCGCTGTTCTTACTGGCGACTCCACCACCACTGGCGGAAAGAGAGTCCTCAACAGCACTGAAAACGATATGGTTTTCATTAACTTCGCTGACCACGGTGGTACCGGTCTTATTGCCGTCATCGACGACTACCTCTACGCTGACCAACTCCTCGATGCTCTTAAGACCATGCACACCAAGAAAATGTACAAGAAGCTCGTCTTCTACATGGAAGCCTGCGAGTCTGGCTCTATGTTCACCAACCTTCCAACCGACCTTAACATCTTTGCTCACACCGCTGCCAACCCAGATGAGAGCTCATGGGGCTTCTACTGCCCTCCTGACGACGTCGTCCAAGGCCAAGAAATCAACAGTTGCCTTGGTGACACCTGGTCTATCTCTTGGATGGAAGACTCTGATGCCAACGACATCACCAAGGAGTCACTCGAAGACCAATACAATGCTATCCTCAAGAGAGTTGACCAATCTCATCCACAGCTCTATGGTGACCAAACCATGAAGACTGACAAGCTTTCCCTCTACCAAGGAGATAAGACAAAGCAGATGACTTGGGCTGAATGGCTCTACTACTACTTCCTTGGTTACAAGCAAGCCAAGGCTCACCAAGAAGACTCTAGAAAGGGCAAGCTCGTTCACTTGAAGGCCAAATACGAAAGAACCCAAACTCTTTCAAGCTTCAAGGGCTACCTCTCTGAATCCGAGTCCATTAAAAACTTCGACAAGACCTTCGAGAAGATCGATGGCAAATTCAACAGCACCTCTCTCTACAAGACCTCCGTTACTCTTCCAACCGATCTTAGCTGCCTCAGAAAGGCCGTTCAAACCTTCGAGTCCTCATGCATGAAGTTCACTGACTACGGACTTAAGTACACCAAGAACCTCGCTCACCTCTGCTACAGGTAACCATAGCTTTTATCGTTTATTTAGTTGACGTGATAAATTTATTAGCTACAACTTCACTGATTTCGAGGCCCTCTTCAAGAGCACCTGCACAAAGAACAGCCTTTCCTTCTAAGTAGGATAAAGAAATTAGAAAAAATCGTATGGAGCTCTACTGAATTAGAAATCACTCTTTATTAAAATAATCTTTACAAATTTGAGCTTTCACGTTTATGGCAGGATCGTACCCGTCCTCATTGAAAAAATAATCAAAGTCATAAACTGAAAAAGAATAAAATAAAATTGAAAAGCAATAAACAAAATTATTCTTCTTCGTAGATAAGACTCATTCCATAATGAGATAGTCCATTAGAAAATAGCTGGAACGTTGTTTTTTTCGTGTGAGATGCTGCTTTACTATATTATTATTTAGGATAATTAATGCAGTGAGAGTTTAGATCTTGAAACTTAATGGAAATTTTCATGATGCTAGATAGATTTTCGATATTTCGTCATGTTAGTGTAATTCGCATCAAGCAAGTCTGACTATTTACGCAACTGGGACGGACGCTCCAATATTAATTCCACAAACTCCTGCACCGCCATTTTGTGTGCCGGAAGCGATTCTTGCGTAGCCTCCTTCACCCCAGCCAGTACCCCAGGAGTTTTTCACAATCCAGAACCCGTTTCCGTATCCCATGGCAATAATACCGTGATTCATCTGAGTTCCGCATCCTCCAGTAATTACTCCTCCGTTGTAGTACCTGAACGCTGGCTGATCAGCTTGAACTCCGACTGCTACAGGCTGCTGGCAAATCGCGGCACCGAGCGCTCCTGGGTTGTTTTGAGGAATATTTTGGAAGCCACGAAGTCTGAATACCACCACACCTGGGTTATATCCGCACCCGCCTTGGACAGCCCGATATGGGTAGCTGCTTGCGGACTGAATGCCTCTATCACGTACGTATGTGAAAGCGGAGTTCATGTAGCCTCCTCCACAACCGTGGTTTCCGTATGGACCTGAACAATCTACCAGCTGTTGTTCAGAAAACGCAACTAATTTCTTAGCGACCAGTCCGTACAGTCCTTCAAGAGCGCCTGTGGTAGAGAAAGCCCAGCAAGATCCACAGTTTCCTTGGTTTTTGACACCAGTAACGATACCTGCGCTTCTCCAATCGAGTGTAGGAGGACATCCTTTGAGGGTTCCGTTAAAAAGTGGGAGGCTTGATAATTGTTGTGTTGGAGGAATTACCAATCCGAGATTCAAAGCGCTGAACTCTTCGTCGGTTTGGGTAGCGAATTGGTTGAGACCGAGCGTCCAAGAGAGATTTTTCTGGTTGTGAGATTCGACAATTCGGTAGCTTCTTTTGAATATGGAGTATCTCTTAGAGTCTTCGACTTGTGCGAAAAGCTTGCTGTGGTTTTTCTTCCATTGGAGATAAGCGGCCTTGATCTTGGCTTCTTCAGTGAGATTTTTCGAGCTGTGAACGTTGGTTTTGAAGATAAACTCGGTGCTGAAGGTGTCAGCGTTAAAGAGCGAGTAAGTCGCAATTGATGCGACCATAGCTAACGCAATGAGAGCTATGAGTCTGGTTTTATTCATTGTATGAATTTTAAATTCAAGTGATTGATTATACAAGACTTTATATATTCAGGCTCAAGATCGACTTTAGATTCAGAGGTACATTCTGCTCTGATAAATTGCCATGAAGAGAAAAGCAAAACATTTGCGTCAGTTGAAAAAAATGTAGTTTAGAGATGCAGATAACGAATGAAACTTTGTTCAGCTCAGCGTTACTGTTAGCATAATTCACATTGGATATTATAGCATCAAGATAATAGTGAACGTTTTCTTTCATTGGAATAACCAAAGAAATCTCTCTTTTTTTCTCTCTTTCTCTCTCGGTATTTTCTTAAAGGCTAGTTACTTTCAAAATCCTCTTAATCCAGCCACCAGTATACACCCAACCCTCCTTCGAGGAAACACTCAAACTTTTCTTGGTGCAAATTCTCATTTGCAATTGAAATTAAAAAGACTAACTATGAATACTTTTGAAACAAAAATCATTGTAGCTGCAATATATGCTGTGCTATTTTCCATGCTCAGCAATAGAATCGTATCTCTAAAAGCGGATTACAGTAAGATGTCCAGAGCAAGGGTGTAGAAAAACTCGATAATAGCTCTGCAACGCAACCAATTCTTTAGTCGATTGCTTGTAATTTAATTCGATAAGCGGTCCCCATACAGCCTTGAGTAACACGTCTTCTTGAACCAACTTTGCTGTTGAAATCGTATTTGAACATAGCAAGAAAATTTCTTTTTCATAGCGGTGAATACACCCAAATTGAAACATCCCTGCCAGCTTCGCATGCTCTTGATTCAATAGCTCAAAGTTTCGGCTGCTGTTTGGATTCACAAATAAATCAAACTTGTTTTCCAACTCTGGAATATTCGACCCAATAAACGTGTAGTACACTTTATTCTCGGACCCTCCAACAAACAAATACTCTGAACGACCGATTGGCAGGAAATTCAAACACCAGCCAAAGGTCGCCAGCTCCATCTTTCCAATTTTTTGGGCTTTTTGATACTTATCAAGTTTGATGAGTAGGACGAAAGCCGGGTTAAGAAGCGCCAAAATATCATAAGTTTTTGAGTAATCGGCCCTATAAAACATGTCCTCTGAGTTACTTTGAAGGAGAACTTCGATTTCCCAAACACCAAGTCTGATGAAGTGGACTTTGCCTTTAGCGGTGGTGCAAAGGACTAACACATTGCGAGGCTCAACGAAAAATAGACTGCAAATGGTGTAAGGGCAGACTACATGGCGAATCGATCTGAAATTTCTGCCTTTAAATTGCGTGAATTTGATATGATTAGCCTTGCACGATGAAATTATGAGTCCGCGCTGTGGTTCTACAAGAAGACATTTGATGGGTTCAATATGCAATTCGACCACGAGCAATAGCTTTGAAGTTCTTAAATGAAGGAAGAAGAGCTTTCCTTGGGCTACTTTTTCTGTTTTAGAGCGCGATATTGTTCCAGTTGTAATTATCAAGTTCCTTGCTTTGAAAACATAGGTGGCTCTGATGCTGTGCTCAATGGAATTGTAATGTTTCTGGGTGATGTGGCTTGAAGAGGCGTTAAGGAGGGAACATTTTGATGACCTTTCATTCATTATGTTTGATTTCTCTGTCTCATTATTATTTGTTATTGTTAATTGGGTTTGATTCAATTGAATCGAACTTTCAACAATATTTTTACACCCAAAGCGGCTACTATCTAAGCAGGCGCTTCAAATTAGGGTTGAAATACTCAATCAATTTAGGACATTCAATGCGAGTGATTATTCGCTGGGAGCAAGTATCCCGGTCTAACATATTCATTTTTCATTTTATATTTTTTTCAATTTCAATGGCCATAAATATCAGTAAACGATCTATTTTCACACAAAAAAGAGTCCTTACTGGTATCAAGCATGTAAACAACTAATTCCTGGAAGATCTATATCTTGTTTTGGCCCGCTCACGTTGTTTTCTTCTTCGATTCAGTTGGTTCGCCATGTTTCCATAACCAAAGTGCTTTCGCAAAATAAAACCCTAGACCCGCCAAGCCAAAAGCCGCGCCAAGGAAAATCGGTGTGCTGATCGATGTCCAATCCATTGGCAAATAAACAGGTTTTCCATAAGACACCGTCCAGTAGTAATTAAGACCGGAATAGATAACTGCAACAATAGGCAGCCAAACCACTCCATCTCTCGCACGGAAGCCAACATGGTTCAGGTAAGACTCCAACCATATCTGGAACGGCACGATCAAATGGGTACCAACGCAATAGACTAATATCTCTTGAGCAAACTCGGGGTGCTGAGCGAGCATTTTGTTCATTTGAGGAAGAAGGAACCCCCAGAACATGAGGCAGATGACGAATAAAGAACCGACGCAAAGTTGGAACAGTATGTGCAAGAATCTGAAGAAAGGAGTGATAGTAGAGAGGGTGTGTCCTTTTTGCTGTGGCAAAAATGACAACGCAACGATCACCCAGAAGTATGCAACGGCTGCAAAATTGCCCCATACAGTCATGTAACAGTACATCGGGAAACTGCCGGCCATTGGTATCCAAAGACGCATGAAGACGAAATAGGTAGAACTTACGAGCCCAAGGACACGCAATCCTAGCAAGAATCTCCGTGAAACTTTGTGAGGAGAGAAGAAATCGACTCTAAGCTCTGGACAGTCGAGATGAGTCCCTACAAGTGTTGGTTTTTCCATGTAAGACTGAAATTCAACAAATCTTTGATTTTATTATGAAAATTGAATCTTATTAGTTCTAATGAGCTGAGATGAATTTTCGGCACCTTTGAATCACCCCGAGATGGGTGGATTATGAGTGGAACAAAAAAAAATTAGAACTAGAACTATAGAAGTGTTTCCTGACTGCTGCCTGCGAGGCCTGAGAATAATTCCTAAAACTCCAGCTAGTTCTCCAAGCAGATTAAACAAGTCAATCATGTGAACAGAGCTATTAGATACTGCATTTGTCTTCTTATTAAACTTCCAATAGCATTAATATAACCCTTCTGTCTCAGTCATTGTTTAACGCAGAAACTGCGACAATCTTAATATCGCAGTTCTAGATAAAGAATCTTTTGAACTCCTAACAAAAGCAAAGAGAATTGTTCCAGCAGATAGACAGCGGGACAAGTTTGAACCGGCTTTAAGCTTTATACAAGGCCAATTAAAGAAAAAGATTCATTTCTTAAAGCGTGCGCCAGATGAGTATTATCACAACATTCTGAATCTTTAATAACACACAATTAATTTAATTCAGCAAATTCGATCTGATCCTAGCCCATCCAAGATGATGCCTGCTGTAAAAAAAATATACTATGGTACAAGCTCTTATCACGAACCGTTAGCCCCCGACTCTAAAAAAGGAAGATCTGACCAAAACAGAAGATAGCTCAACCATTCAGTACGAAGAGAACAAAAGTATACCATCAAATTTTGTAATTACAGTGCAATTATCAAAAAGCAGGCTCTGGCACGCAGGCTATAATCGCTTGCTGTACCCCTGCAAAGATCAGACTCTCAAAATTAGGAGTCTCAAATAGCCTTTGGTCAAGAGAGTTTGACGGTGGACCCAACATCTATTCTGGTGACTTTAACTATTACATATCTTTTTATAATCTCGTTCGCCAGGATACTCATATCTCGAGCCCATCCCGGAGTTCAATTACCTTATTTCTGTCCAACACCTTCGTGAGAAAGGAGCGGGAATGGCAGTTTTTGATACCTCAGACTCACTCTATCCAAAGCTATTCGAATTTGAACTACAAAAGCCTGGTAGGACTCTTTTTTCACTCAAATATTCTCAGAAATCTAAGGCATTAGTTTCGGAGGGGATTTCGCTTACTGTCGAAAGAAAGGACTATTTGCTTTTACGAGTTTGAGGTTGCACATTGGATATCACTTGTTCGACTGCGACACACTTAAAATCATCAAACGAGCCAAATGGCAACCTCGTCATAATGGTACTATTCTTGTATGGACTATTTATATGTTCTTTCAGGTGTGCTTACAGGGCTCGATTTTGATCCTTCTGCAAATCGAATGATAACTATCGATCTGAATGGAGAAGTGGTGGTCTCTAATATGTATACTGATGAGCAAGCTGCACATTTCGTAACTGGACAGAAGCAAAGTATGAATACGAATGATGCTAGAAAAGTAGCTCTTGATATCTAGATTATTGGAACAGGTGCCGGGCTAATCCTCTTGCTGGTAATCCGACAGTTGCGCTGAGGTTTGGAAAGTTTGGCTTCAACCTTATTGATTTAGAAAAGTTGAGTTTTGTTCATGAGGAGCATTTAAAGATAGACAATAATAAATTTTGTAAGGTTCCTTTGAATAATGTTGTTTATAATATCGCTTTCATTCAGGGACGAGGTGGATAGACTGGCGAAACGATGGAAATTTAGTAGCTTGTTGTGCTTATGACAGTATTTTGATATATGACCGAAGAGAGGGAAAAATCGCAGCACAGAAGTTTATGAAAATTCATTCAGCAGGTACAAATACTTTCAATTCATTCGATGAAAACTAATTAAATATGATAATAGATATTAACTCAGTGAGATGGGATGCTAATGGCGAGCTATTGGTGACGGCAAGTGATGATTATTCTGCAAAAGTTGTTGATTTCAAAACGTCTAAAGTCATCTGGACAGTCAAGTCTCTTCCAGGTAAAAAACCTTTAGGAGCCTCAGATCAATTGGTAAAATTTTTTTCAATAGGAAAAGCGTATTCTGCTTGCTTCCTTTAGAGGTTACTGATCAATTGACATATATCATTGCTGTGCTTAGTTATCGACAAGGTAGAAATCTATCATATAGTTTTTTCAGTATACAGCGAAATGAGCTTTCGAGAGTATTGAAATCTAACTGTAAGAATGTATAGATTCTTATTGTTTTGTTTTGAATGTGAGTGTTGATGGCCCTCGTTTACTCTCTGGATGGAACAATTAGCTCTTCTAATATAAATTGTTTCATTGCTTTATTATTCATTGCTTGATTACTGAGCAATGAGCAGCGACGACATAAGCAAATAGTTCATCCAAAGCGCAATTATTTTATTCCTTTCAGCGGGCTGGGCAATCGCATTTATGGTTGTCGTAAACAGAGTCGACAGAACCACAGCACAGACATCCCAATCCAATTTGGTGTTTTTGCGAAGTGGATTCACAGCGTTTCATTGATTGCTTTGGTTGTCCTTTTTTGCTATGGTTACATTCTTGGATTTCTTGGCGATGAAGACGCATAATCAAATTCTTTAGTTTAACAAATATTCAGCTGCTACATGTCAAGCTGTGCATTCATAAAAAATTTCTGAAGCCATAATTCTTATGAACTAGCACTACTGTAACTAATCTTAACAATCTTAACAATACACTAAATCTTGCCACGCATAATTAAATAATTTCGAACGGCCATGAGTAGCAACAACAACATCAAACAGTTTCGCATTCTAATCATCGAAGGCGCGATCAGCATAACCATCTCAGCGGGCTACGCGATCGCATATATGGCTGTCGTAAACGGAGTCGACAGAATTACATGCACAGGGATCCCAATGCAATTTGGTGTTTTTGGAAAATGGGCTTACATCATTGCATTTATTGTTTCGGTTGTCCTTTCTGGCTGTGGCTGCTGCATTCTGGGGCGTGCTGGCGATGAAGACGCAAGATCAAACCCTTTACTTGTGTGCCGCGGGCTTCTTGCCAAATTGAACAGCATCTTCATGACGGTAGTGTGGGTATATGCTTGCATAGCATTAGCAAATCGAGATACATGTCAATCGAGAGGGTTAGTGAATCTTCTTTGGGTTACAGTGCTCGTGCCAGTTTGTATTGTGGTTCTTGGGTGCTGCTGTTTCTGCTGTATGCTTATAGTGATAGGAACAGCTCAACCCGCATCCCCGAGTGGATTCGTGGCTGATCGCTCCGGACAAGGCCAGCAGCATGTAGAATTACTAGAACTGAGAAGAGCGTTGCAAGAAAGATCTGAAGCTATTAGAAACGCTTGATATATTGAAAAATCTTCATGTTTTTTTCGTTGTTAGCAATTTTCTACGTTTCATGCTCCTAAATTACTTCGTAGGTATCTTGCTGTTTAGGAGTTTATGGTGAGTTGGCATTTTTTTCAATAAGAAAGAGTGTATTCTACTTGCTGGCTTCTTTTAAAAGATACTTATTCAAATCGTTTTGTTAGAAGTAATATTTCTTCAGAGATGAGGCAGAATTAACTTAAGCTTTTTATGTATTAAGCGATATAAGCTTGCGAAATGACGACAGAGCTAATAATTTTCATTAACGTTTGAGAAAAGAAATCAATAGTTAAATGTGAGTGCAATAATAGTTGCATAATATACAGGAAAAACGTTTTTTTAATATAAGCGGAGCTTTTACCAAAAATAAAATTTGAAAACTCAAATCAGCCATGAGCAACAAAGCAACTGCATATATTACCAACGGATTAGAAGTCTTACTTCCGGCGGCTTTTGCAATTGCTTACACGTTTGCGCTTAACGGCCTCGATGGAACACAATGCTCAGGCACTCCAGTACAATTCGGCGTTTTTGCGAAATGGTCGCAAATTATCTTAATTTTTGTCTCTCTTGCCAAATTCTACTGCAATTACTATCTTTTAAACGGCGCTGGTGGCAGAGATCCAATCGCGCGGCTCGTATCGTCATTCCGGACAACACTCAAAACAACTTACGGTATTCTCATGTTTATTATTTGGATATATGCTTGTATCGCGTTAGCAAATCGCCACACATGCGAATCACGAGGATTAGTGGACCTTATTTGGGTTCTCGTGCTTTTCCCAGTAATTCTTCTTGCACTTCTTTGTTCCTGTGTGTGTTGCGTGATGATGGTTGTCGGAACAGCTGAGCCACCCAGCAGATTCCTTGCTAATAGGACAAGAATAGCAGAACACGTGGAATTATTAGAACTGAGGAGAGCCCTGCAAGAAGACGCCCGCCAATAAACAAGCTCTTACTTCCTCTTATATTATTGCTATTACCTTTAAATCTTCTTACTTCATTCAGAAATTTGCAGCTATGCAAGTTCTTTTCTTTTTTTTTGTTATGAAAGAATTATTTATTTTAGCAGATCTTGATCGGCTTCCATTCCTTTTCGGCCGAGCGTTGTGAGATTTTTTAATTTTTTTTTTATCTGTTGAGCGCTTCTATCATTTATTGTGCTTTCCCATTGATAAGGTAGAATTTACGTAATGGGCGTGTTAAAAAACACCTTGATATACTCAATATTCGTTACCCCAGACCCATAAAGCCAATATGAAACTCAGGTTCCTCTGCATCACTGCGGTTCCTAAGTTGTAACCCCTTTTCACCTCAAATTCTTTTGACTTTGAGTCGCAATCTCTTTTTCCAATTTTTGTTGGGTCTATGCACCCTCATCATAGCGAATATCTCAAGTTCATTTTCTGCCGTAGATAAATTTATTTTTTATTGATAAGAGCAAAAGGAAGATCCTTCAATTATGATTTCAAACTTCATTGAGCGAATGGCCAGCGGGATGGTACTTTGCGGCGGTGTATTAGTAGGAGGAGCTCTTGTATTGGACAATTTTACTTTTACCGTGAAGCCTGGCCAAAGAGGGTTCGTTCGTGAAAACTATCTCGACTTCTCTAGCCGAGGCATCCTCAACCCAGGCATCCACCTATACATCCCTTACCTCCAGGTATCATCTAAAGCTTTTACCTTTTTCACTAATAAAATTCCCTCTAGGAACCTGCTGTCTATGACACCAGCATGCAATCAAGATTGATTTCCTCCTGGTTCGCTACAAAAGACGCTTATACAGTCAAAATCGACTGCAAGGTGCTTTACCAGCCCCTAGAAGAGATGATTCCATCGTTGGACAAATCATACGGAAAAGATTACCAAAACGATATAATACCTCTAGTGGTGACTCAGGCTCTTAATAAATACATATCAGAAAACGACGGAGCAACCCTTATGACCAACAGGAAGCTAATTAATCAGAAAATCCTTGAAGAAGTATCTCTGAAATCCTCAGAATATGGAATAAATGTTGATAACCTTGTATTAACTAACCTTAGCCTCGAAAGAGAGGATGTGATCACTCCGAAAAAGCCCAAACTCAAGTCCAAAAAGTTCTAACAAATAAAGCTTTTCATCAAAATTCGTATTGATTTGTTTTCTATTTTTGTGTATCTATATATATAAGTGTATCTGCAGTGTTGTCTGACGAATGTGAAAGTTTATCACAACATCGCTCCGAAAATAAAAAGGTCGCATGCGCAGAATAGGCTATTATATATCATCTAAGACTAGATAGAACCATTGCTTTATTTTACATGACGGTTAGAATGCATGAAAGGTGGATATTGAGTATAAATAGTGGATAAATAATTTACACATTAGACTCAAAGAAAGAAATAATGTATGTGAAAGTTGAGAAAGTATTCTCAATATGCAATTTAATTCAAATTTTGCTTTTTCTTCATTATCTGCGCTACTCAGATAGGTAGGTATATTAGGGTCGGTCTAGCGATCTCGTGTTGGGAAAGGCGTAGTCTTCAAGAATTTGCCGAAATTGTAGTTGTCCATTTTGATCGAATCAATATTGATTTTATCATCACGAGCCGTGAATTTTGCCTCACATTCATCCTTTGACTCTAAATTATCCCAAGTGTCTGTTTTAAAAGCCGTAGAAAAAGAGCTAATCGGTATTCTTTTCTTAGGACTTAAATTTGTATTCCATGTATCCACACTAGTCCTGTCTGCCTCTGGCGACTTATCGAATTCATTTTTTAGGGCCTCGTCAAGCTCGCTATCGTCATAATCTGAAAGGATGGTGGCGACGCTAAAACCGGAGAGATTCTCGATGATTTGATCAGCAGTTATTTTTTTACGGTCTCTGCGTTGATTTTCCGAGCATGTCTCACCAGCAGAATACTTTAGTAACGACAAAAAAGTGCTTGGGACGGCGTTTTTCCTTGAAGTGTAAGCTTCAAAATCAACTCCTTTCAGCCATGGATGAGCTAATAGCTCGGCGCTTCCTTGCTGAGCACCAAGACGCGTATTAGGGTCTTTTTTTGTCAGCAAAGAAATGAAATCTTTAAGCTCTTTGCTTCGGGCGCTTGTAATGACGGGCTCTTCATTCAGAATTCTATCTTCGCTGTACATATTTCTGCTGAAAGGAGTCTTTCCTTCTGAAAGCTCATAAGCTATGATGCCGAGACTATAGTAATCGATGGCATATGAATAGCCTTTTCTTAATAACATCTCCGGCGACATATAACTAAAGAAAGCATTTAGTGAGGGAAACAAATTGTAAATGTACTCAGGAGTGCCACAGTGCAGCTTGAGGACTTTGCCTTTGCTCGGTCCTCGGCAAGCGAGACCCATATCGCAAAGGTAGACATGTCCGTTCTCGTCGAGTAAAACATTATCGCTCTATTTCAAGTTATGAGTGAAACCGTCATGAAATTAATTACTCACCTTTAGATCACGTAAAACATAACCAGTGCGATGGATAAAATCGATCGCCGCGATTAGTTCGCAAAGAATATGACGAATTTCTTCTTCGGATAGACTCTTTGACCTTCGGATAAATTGTTTGAGGCTGCCACACGGCTTATAGTCCATGATGAGATAGTAATGATGTTTCTATTGAAATGGCATTAGAACAGTGCGAATTGAATTTTCAGCTTACTGTTTGAAATGAACTGATCAGATTCACAATGAAAGGCGATCGTAGATTTAACATATTCGATCTCTCTCCCAAAGCCATGTGTTTCTCGACTTCAGTACTACCATAGAGTCCTTTTTGAATTTGCTTGATGGCAACAAATACCCCATCTTTTCTTCTCCTTGCTGAAGGTAAAATTCAAATTTCAAAAATTTGAACGATGGATATTACCTAAGAAAACATCTGAAAAGCCTCCTTGTCCAATAAAACTAATGTCTTCATATTCAACGGCTTTGCCTTTCTTCCCAGACCGATCAGAAGAGCCAACTCCTGGATCATAAGCGGTCCAACTTTTTAGCGTAATCTTCTCCGGCAAAAAGCCCAAATGTGCCTTTGGTTTTGTGAGAAGATAATTCACAAGGGGACTATTGCTCTTATCGCATGACACAAGGAATGATGTTTGACATTGGAGTTTGTTAGCACTCATCCAAGAACAATACGCCTTGGTGAGCCAAGCTACATCATAGCAAGCGAGCTCCTTTCTGGGCACACTGAGCTTTTTTGAAGAATTACCCGCTTGAAATACGATCTCGACGGGAGTATCAATAGAAGGTTGCTGTGTCAAAGGAGCTGAAACCCATGCGCGCTGGTTTTGGCTCGCTTCTGTGGTCAAGCGGGTCTCACCAGCTGCAGGGTGTTGGAGGCTGAGTTTGTAAGCACGTGACATTTTCTGAAGAAAATTTGCAAATTATATATAAGCAATTGGAAAAATCTCGCGATTTATACCTGTGTTCTCAGTGATGCTTGAATAAATTCACTGTATGGTTTTTATTAACTTTTTAATGATCTAATCGAATTCCAGCAACGCGAATTTTTCAAAAATGTTCCTTTTATTTGAAACACCTAACATTTCCAACTTTAGAATTCGAGGAAGTGACACACCAAAACGAACTCGGCAGGCTTAGCAATTTCAAAATAGCATCTTATTCGTTGCTTTGATGAGAAAGGCGAAGGTGAATTGGAAGTCTATTTTTCGTGGTAGTAGTGAGAAATGGAGCGTTGCTTTTTTAGTGATTAAAATTAACAAATTTCGGAAAAGCTTGCTTGAATTAAATTTTATCTTTGGAACACGGAGATTTGAAATCGGATAATTCCATGGAGATTATATTCCTAAAGAATAATTTTACAAAATGCCAAACCACGACAACGAGTTGAAGAAATTGTTCCTGGTAAATATTCTTTTTTACCATCAGAGAAAGTGCAGAGGGTTGTATCTCATTCATGAAACAGCATGAAAAAAGCTTTCTTCATCGGCTGATCTTGATAGTGGCACTCGATGAGCCTGATTTGTATTTTGAAAGAAAAACGTTCCTATCAACATCTAAGGGTTTCCTGAAATGAGATTTCATAGGATTCAAGAATTCGACCTAACCGGCGATAAATTGGGATATATGAAACTGTCTGCTCATATTTTTGAAAATAGTTTGTGGGGAGGCAGCGCGGGAGTGGGATGGTTCCAAGAAGGAGAAGGAAAAATGTTCCGATTCGAGAACACATTTTTGTGGGTACTTAATGATGAATTAATTTACAGGAAATTTGCCTGTCTGTGTGTTCCAAAATTAATGAATTTAGAACACCAGATTATCAGCTTTTGGTCTTTTTCCGAAAATTAATAAATAATTCCTAAAAACGAAATTTTAGTTCAGAACGCTCTGCCACTTCATCAATTTTGTCGTATGACTTGTCGAGAAGTAGGTAGCTAAGCTCAAACCACTTCCCATAAATTTTTTGCTTCAGGAACAGAAATTAATCGAAAACATGCCTGTTGCAGTATGAGAAAGCTGCTTCTTTCATCAACTTTTTTCTTCGATACGAATAAGCAGTTAACCTACATCAAGCCATATCGAAAGAGCAATAACAAGAAATATTTGTACTTGTAGCCATGTACTAATTATGTGCTAGCTGATGTTCAAAAGGTTCAGAGCATGCAAATGGCTGGGATTTCAACTCCATCATCAATTATTGTGTTTATTCATTAACTTGAAACGAGCAATTGCAGATAAACTTGTAGTTAATTTTTTATGATTCAAGCGGCTTTACAAATACCCGCTAAATAGACAATTAAGAAACCATTTAATTTAATATTTATGGCTTATGAAAAGGCTCATATGTCGCTGGGTACTCTTTTATCGTCTCTGGAACAGCCCAGTCGCAGTCGGTCTCTATCCCAAGGTTATCACTGTGCATTTTAATTCTGAAGAACCCTTCTTCACCCCAGTAACTGCCCCACGAGTTTCTGCAAATCCAATACTCTGTGCCATCTTCAGCGACTCCCCATCCAATGACATTCACGATGTGAGTAATATAATACCACCACGTCTTCTGACTCAAAATTCCTCCTTTGTAATTCATTAGCTTTGAAAACGAATCAATTCCACATGCGATCGGTCCTCTGGCGTAAATCTCAGCTTTCATTTGATCAGCGCCTTTCACCTTGCCATACTCAACAATCTTCCAGCGATGGAACTTTTGGACTCCCCAGCAATTTTCATCTCCTGATTTCCCAGAGCCAGGCTCACTGTAGCAGTTTTTGCATTCTTGAACTGCAGAGCAGTCGTAGCTGTCAGGATCAGAGGCAATGTACCCTTGACAGGTTTCTTCAGGAATGCCTTTCTTCATGCCGTACTCATAAACCCCGATCGGATCGCCACCCCAGCAGGTGCCTCCTGCATGGCAATTTATGATAGCTTGAGGAGATAGCGCGATTTGAGGCCAGGAGTTGTTCCTCAAGATATTGATTCGGTCAGAAATGCCGGACGTCGCGGCCTGCGCCCAGCAGGACCCACAGTATTGAGGAATATGCTGGTTCTTTCTCCACGAGAGATAATTTGTTCCATTGACGTTTCTCCAGTCCCATTCTTTTGGAATATCAACGGGTGTTAAATATTCATGAGGACGCAGTGAGATCACGTGTTCTTGGTCACTTTTCACGATCTTGTACTCTGATTTATCCATCAATTGCCTAATTTTGAGAGGAAGCAGACCTGACTTGCTGGAGGTTTTGTTCTTACGCTGTTGGGTCCAAGTATCGACCGGAACTGCGAAATCGCAGCTTTCTTCGATTCCCAAATGGTTTATTCCTCTCACGATTTTAAAGAAACCTGCGTTGCCCCAATGCGTGCCCCAGGAGTTGCGAACCCACCAATATTTGGTCCCGTTTTCAACGCCCCAGCCCACGATGGAAACCGCGTGGTCAATTTTATACTCTGTAGCGTTTGTCTGGAAGACACCGCCGCTATAGTTCAAAATATAGCTGGAATCAATACCGCATGTGACTGGTCCTCTTTGGTGAACTTCATTCATTATCGCTGCTTCAGAATTGGGCAGTGGTCCATATTCATCGATGGTGTAGTAGTCCCATTCATCGGGTATCCAACAGCCAAGGAAAACCTGGCAATTTTTGCAGATGATGTCAGGAGTGCAACCCAAACCGTTCGTGTGGCCTTTGCCTTGATATGGAGAGCAAGTTTCATCGACAATACCATATTTATGAATATACGCGTATGCCTGCAGAGGACTTCCTCCAGCGCACCCTTGATCAGGATTCTCGCAAGAGAGCAGGACCTGAGGCGCGAGGTCAATGTCGGGCCAGACAGCCTTTCTCATGATCTTGATTCTATCAGAAAGTGCCGAAGTTGTGGCAAAAGCCCAGCATGCTCCGCAGTATTGCGGGGTATTTTGGTTCCTTCCAACAGTGAGATAGTTGACGCCGCTGACGTTGCCCCAAAAGAAATCGGTTGGGAGGTCTTTCAGGTCAGGAATTGGTAATTGCGTTTTGATGTTCGAAGGAGGGTTGCTCTGACGAACGTAGCAAGGTGCTCTCCGTTGTCCTTCGGATAGAGAGAAGGTTAATCCGAGGAGAAAAATGACGAAGAAATGATTTCTCATCTTAAGTTCGGAGTTTATTCGAATGTGTTTTAATGACACTACTCTTGAATTAAACAGATGTTAAGTTGCTTATTTATTAATTAGAATCGAGAGAATTACCCTATGGAATCAATGAAGGATTATTCTAAATTCTGTTCGTTTTAGAGATGAAGCTCGGGTTAATTCTAAGATGATCGAAGTTGTGTCTCAGCTCATGAGTATTCATAGCGCATGTTTTTGCTAGGATATCAGTGTAAAAGATGCAGGAGTGATGAATGAGGAAATGACTTTCAGCAACCATGAAAGTAATAGAAAGAGCATGAGGGAGTGTTCAGGTGAGTTGTTATCGGCGATGCTAGCGACTTCGTAAAGGGAATTACATCAGCAGCTATTTGAAAGGGGAACCAAAAAAACGAAAACGGACAAAAGAATATTCATTTAATAAGTTATTTTAAACAACTACCTCTCTGTTCAAATGTAGATGTATAACAAAGATGTTTGAATTGCTTCACTTTGCTTGTTGAGGGAGATTTATCTACTAATAGCATCAACATCTCAAGTTAATTTTCGTTCAGGAAATGTTGTTATGTTGTTAGCAGTCTGGTAAATTTCTCTGCCAGGAAGGCTGATTCTATCACTCATAGTTAGTAGTTCATGGTATGTGGAGCATGTACTACGGAACTGCACTGTGTGATCATTTTTGCGTATTGATACACTATTGATATTTTTATCAAGCTAGCCAATCAGAATTTAACAAATGTCTGATGAGAAAAATAAGTTTTGAGCCTGTGATATAGAGTGCACCTCCTACCCTCTCTTACCTGGAAACATACTACATTTAATTTTAAACGCTATATGCAAAAAAGGGACAAACAGCATACAGATATATTTGAGGCTGCAATTTTTCGAAACTTCGGCAAACTACTTTACGAACCAGAGAACACCACGAATAGCAATAACGATTCAACGTCCTTAACATGATTTCTATAAAAACAAATCTCAGTAGAGCTAAAACTGACCCAATTCTGCTCTAAAGCTCCATACACACATCTAGCATTTCTGAAAGCAAATAACGACATTTACAACAAAGAACTTTGACAAACTTTATAAGTAATGTCTCAGTTCCAAAGAATCTGTTTAGTAATTGTTAGATATAGCCATTTCTTTCTTTCAGACACGTTGCAACTTTCAACACTGGAACAAAATTATCTCTCATAGAGACCCCTTTCAACCAACTATCGCATGCACTTCACATGAATCATTTCACTCAAAGATTGTCACAAGCGTGCGCTGAACTTAGAAGCTGTACTTGAAATGTGAAAAATTCTGTACAGCCTATTTTTGCTACATTTGGAGCACATGAAGCTTATTGATTAGAACACAGAGGTTCAATCAGCTAAAAATGGAAATGCTTAACGGAATCCTTTAAAACCTCCTCCCATTTGAATAAAGCATTATCAGAAGTCTTGAGGGAGAAAATCGACTCATTAAATTAATTAAATCGTCAATATGGCTCAAGTTGAGGGGCTTCGGATATTTAAACCTTCGATCTACAAACCTAATAAAAAAAAAGCATTCAGAAAACAAAAACCAGAAAAAAGAATCGTAATTATGGGAACCGATATCTCTGTCCAAAACAGA
>ENA-UOTX01000586-UOTX01000586.1-compost-metagenome-genome-assembly--contig:-NODE-586-length-36974-cov-26.207036_pt1 | contig 36974 bp, 19 predicted proteins | sample MGYA00238143_ERZ746982 | MGnify/ENA primary metagenome ERZ746982 (study PRJEB28758, sample SAMN06268862) | compost metagenome | isolation source: single cell | place: USA: California, Emeryville, Joint... | reverse complement strand
ACAAATGTAAGCAAGTACTCCATGGCAAAGATGATGAAAATTGCGTTAAAAATTTGCGCTTTGCTGGTTTAAACTCCTGCTTGAGTTGGTTACTCAGATGCGCGGTGAAAGGGTTGGAAGAACTTAATCTGATAAACTGCGAAATTGGAGGAAACAACATTGAAGCGTTAAGCATTAACTCAATTTGGCCATATATTAGCGGAGAATGGTATAGACAGCGAAAGCTGTGAAGTCATGAGAAATAACACATGGAAACAATTGAAAATTTTAATACTGAGCACAAACGCCCTCAGGAGGTTCGCTCAAAACAGCGCCTGGATTAACCTTGAAGAGCTTGACCTCCGAGCTAACGCAATCGGAGATCAGGGTGCTATTCTGATTAGCTCAAATGAAATCTGGGAAGAACGAGAAAAGATCAATATAGCCGAGAATAAAATTGGCGAGGAAGGCGGGGCAGGTATACCTCGAGAAATTAATTATAAACGAAAACAAACTCGGAGATAAAGACGCTCGCATGATAACATCAAATCCGGTTTGAATGAATCTGAAACATTTTGATTTGCCTAATAGCAAAATTGGTGAGGAAGGCGGAACGGCTGTTGGAAGGTAAACCTATTGGAAAAAGTTGGAAAAATTAATTTATACGACAAACAAATTAGAAATAAAGTAGCTGTTCCATTCTCATGGAAATATGTGCTTCTCAGAGGCTTCCAAGAGATCAAGGATTCTATCAAGAAATTCACAAAAATCTGTTTCTTTCTTTTCTACATATTCTTCGTCGTTAAGATTCGCTCATCGATGTCGTTAACATTTAATTCTTTAGCTTTTTCTTTAAAAGTCACTATTCTCTTTTCTCATATTCTTCTCCAAAGCTTGGATGGCAGAGGGGTTTGGGGACCAGCGATAGAAAATGGTAGGAGATTCTTCACAATAAATTCTGTGATTTGAAGCCTGAGCAAGAGTTACAAATCATATCGAACCTTCTTCGGAACAGAGGCTTCTTCCTTGCTTTCTTCCTTTATACAGGCTGCTTCTTCCTCTTCTTGGTGCACACTACTTTCGTCTGATCTATCAACCTCGAATTGAGTCAAGTCGTCCGGAAGTTGGCTGATTCCCATGTCTTGAAAAGCACTAGCAGCTCTCACGCATAGCCCTTCTTGATGGCTTCCTTTATATGTCCTTCCGAAAGGAGATTTTTCTTTCGCCTATTCGTCTGATTATATTTCCAGCCTTTTGAATTTGGAATACGGCCGTCCTTGCAATAAAATCCCTCCTTTTTATTGTCCTCAAATGCCATAATCCTCTTTACATATGCAGAATTGGTAAGAATCTCCAATTGGTTTGCTAAAAAAATGAGTCACTCATTCTTTCGAGCTTACTAAATAACTCCTTTGTCTCAAATCAGACACCACACATTCAATTCATAATTCTTCCAGTTGAGGCAGAGCCAAGAAACGGTTGGTGGATGACTAGACCAGCTTATCGATTGCAAATAAATAAAGATTTTTTGATTTAATACAGTCGGTTTAGGGTTTCCCGATGCTTGTTTTGAGATTGGCTTTGACATTTGTTGGAAACCTAATTCACCTCTTTCCATGAATTAAATTTTAGCTTTGTGCCCTGACCATTTTTTCCACCTTCAATCCTATCACCCAAACCTTAAGCATATAGAGACTCTATTACAAACAATTCGTCCTCATGCTTCAATACGAACTCCATATTCTCCGATATTTGAGTTTGAAAAATTGCTAATTGGTAATAGCCAGAACAATGAAAATATCTTCTATGAAATAAAACTCTAACATTTGCAGCTTTGCTTTTCAGAAAAAGGGCCTTTATTTTTCCTCTCTCAAGAATTATAATCAATGTGCTCAAAATTCGCTTAACAAACTGGAGCTATGAGAGCAGATTTACAATCCAGCAACAATGGTTTTGGATTTCTACTAAAGCTCGTCGTGCTCTGGGAGATATTTCAGTTTTTGATTCATCAAGCTTTGAGTGTGAGTATCATTTTGGAAATATTACCAACAAGAAAGGAACCATTTATGTATGTTTTGAGCAATTCGATAATTAGATTGTACATTCTTTCTAATTAACACAAGGTCTGAGTTTATGTCTAATATCATCCAGACCAAACAGTAAATCCTCTAAAATATTAACGATCGATCGACATACGATGAAGTTGAGATCTTTGAAACAATCTTTCAACTTTCCTACGACTCTTAAAGTGAATAAGGATTTAAATATCATCAAGAACGTTGCGAAATTCAACTTAAATTCATCAAGAGAGCAGAGAGTAATCACGTAGAGTCGGAGTGAAAGTGAATTTTTTATTAGCACCTCTTCTTGCGCTTCTTAGACTTTTACTCGAAAATATCTACGAGATATATATACTCTTTTAAAGTTACTTTGCTGCACAAAATATTATGAAGAAACTCAAATGTCTGTGGAGTATCCTGAAGATACTTTGTTATGTTATACCTACTCAAAATAAACCCAAATCATGAAATTTTAAACACCAAATTAGTCAATTAGATTGAAATAAAAGAATCCATGGGAGGCTTAATACCAAAAACAAAAAAACGTCGCAGGTCTATATTGTTCTGGCAACTGCACGAATTAAAATAGTTTTTGTTTCCTCGAGCTTTACTGGACTGCTTATCCTGGGACAAAGTTTCCCTTCGCCTCCCTCATCCACCTCCGTAAAATCACAGTCTTCATCCACTTGCATTTCAGGAGTGCCCTTGCATTCGACAAATCTCACCCTCTTCTTATCTCCTGCTGTTATTTCACTTGACATCTCAGTCATTGATTTTGCTCTCTCATTATATTGAGAATATTTTTTTCCCACATCTCTAACATCACTTACACCCGCAAGCTCCACTAAAAACGGAAGTAGCTTAGTGAGCTCTCTATCTTGTCTCTCGCCATTGAAAGCAGGAATTACCAAACAATTTTGTGGTTGCAAGAGTGTATTATAGGGTGAATCCTATAATCGAAATTCCTTGAATAACGCATTTAATTAACTGATATTTACATCGATTAAAATCACTCGGTCCAGGGAGACTTTCAGAGTGGTTAGATCTTTCATATAGTTCCCTTCAGCTAATTTGAGACAATGCCCTCGGTGATACAAGAAACTGATATATTCGTCTATTTTCAGGGACCTGAGCATTACTTCAGCGTACTAATTTTCTTAAATTAATCAACGGCGATTTAGGGCTCATACCTGCTTGATTGCAACGGTAAAAATCACGATAGTGTAGTGCTTTGACAGTTCTTTTAAAAACGCGATCAGGTTGGGCCTTTTCGAGAGGTAAAGCGGCTGCTGCACGCCGTCAATGGTCAACTATTTCAAAGATCAATGACGCCATGAAAGCGTTAGAATATTACCTTGATGAGAAACTCTGCTGATTTGAATTCCGATTTTGAACTAAAGATTAGAGTCTTATCGAGATCAAGGGCAAGGATCTTTTTCTGGGGCAGAAAAGTCAGATTATAACCGTAAAAAGGGAAACGTTTACATCTGAGGGGAATTTGAAGCCTTCCTCTGCATCCGCGTCGCGAAAAAGGAAGCTGTCTTTGCCGACACTGAAGGAGAAGCTGGAACCAGTTTTGCTCATGGAATTAATTTTTTTATAGTTTAAATTTGGAGGAATCCCAAGTCTTATTTGCTTCGTACGGTGATTAATAAAAAAGCGGTGGAAGAATTATTAATCGAAAAACTGATCTCACTTGAATGATAATAAAATAATTAAAATAGCCACGCAGATATTTTTTTTATAAGGCTTCGGGATAATCAATTAAAAGAGCAACAAAAAGCGATAAATGCGATGATTTATATAGACTGTTAGCTTCCAAAAAAGACACTAAGCACTTCTCCATTCTAAGGTTCGCTAAGGTTAATGCAGAGAAAAATGTCTCTGGATTGGAGTGAACAAAATGTGCAGGATTCAAACTTGACCTGCGTTTGATGTGCGTCCTGTTGGAGCAGCGAATAGAGTAATTTTTGCTGGTTTAAGCCAGCGAAGGCCTCAAAATTTTCGTATATAAGGAGTTGGTATTGCTTGCGAAGAGTCTTGGAGAGTGTTTGACTTGAAACTCCCCTAGTGGTATATTTTGTGCGGCAGTCTTCTCAACTGTCAATAATTCTTATCCAAAAAGAGAAATGATTTTTTTTTTTGGGTTTTTTGTTGAAAAAGTAAACCAAGATTCTTTTGTGTGAAGTGAGGTTTCATGTGGTGGTTCTTTGATAGTTAATAGCTAGGAATCAGACTTGGGAAGTTGGTATTGAATTAGAAACAGAAAAAAGGATGATTCGTTGCATAGTTAGATAAAGGAAGGCGAACACACTTTTACCAATTAGTTCGTTGAGTCATTCGTAGTCGCCTGAGAGAGCAAGAAAATAGAATCATCTGTATTTCTTAAGATAACTGAATAAAATCAAACATTGTCGAATTGCTTTCGATAACTGAGGAAATTTGGACATTGTTGGACCTTTCGATAAACTCAAACGCGTTTAATGCAGTTGAAATTGCATCGGAACTGAAGACCGGTTTTCCTGCATTGAAAAAAGACAAAACTATCTCTCAATATCAAATTACTCAATACCCCTCATGGACCCATTGTTCTATTGAATGGATTCGAATACATTTTGTTAATGAGACACGATTGACAGGTCCACAATGCACCAGCAAAATTTAGCGCATGCAGATTTCACTCTATAATTTTAAGCCTGCTGATATATTATTTGGTTTCTGTTGCCTTCCGTATCCTCTAATTTCCAGTTTTGTTACTATCTTATGAACAGAAATCCAGAACAAACAGAAGACCGGTTCTTGCAAAAATTTCTCGTTGATTTAATTGGACTATTAAGACTATCAGCCCAATGATAGAACGAAAAAACCCTTATAATATTTGCTGTTTTTAGGATTCTTTCTGTCTAAAAGAACCTTAGGATCCGCTCGTCTTATACGATCGATGACAAAGCTTAACTTAAAACATATAGTATCATGCATGAATGTACAAATGTCCCTCAGAAACAAGCGAAAATTGCTCACTTTGACTCTAATTTAATTTCGCATTGATATTTATACAGCGTTTCGAATATATAAAAATTTGAATATTCGGCATATTGGCGAGCCTCTCATTGCAGACATCGTTCTAATGGACGCAAAGAAATTCAAGTTAAAATCGGATTTTTACACGATTTTCACAAAGCCTCTGCTGAAAACTGTCTCCCAATGCCGATCAAACGAGATCTACGTTCCAATACTCTCCTATTTTTTAATCTTGCTTCGCTACTTGCAACTCGCCTCAACCAACCTCATCGAAAACGTCCCTTGGATCGATGACGGTTCAGAGGACTACGTGATATATCGCATTGTCAGATACTCAAATATATTCGGCCTTTTTGACTATTACATTCCAAATCGAACCATCCAACTCTACATTGGCTTCGGGATCGCGCTTTTCTTTCTGTTAAACTTGATTGCGCTATTAGCATTATCCTGTGCAGACAAACGGTACCCTGCTATCAACCGTTGGATCCAAATGCTTCTTCAGCAGTACTTTCATTACGTTATAGTGTTCCCATTGCTTGAAATATTCCTGCATTTTGCTATCTCAACTACCGAACGGTTACCTCTGAGGATTTGCGCTGGGATAAGCCTCATTATCCCTGTTTGCTTCGTCCTCCTGGCAATATTACGCGAAAAAGTGCGATTTAAGCTGACATCCAAAGACCCTGTCGAGAAATGCAGGTCCCTCCACGACTACGTCCTACTCTTCTCGCAGATTCTCTTGTTAGTGCTCTCAAAACTCGCTAGCGTCCATGGCCTCCGTCACTCTGGGCTTTTCGCAGCGAATTTGGTATTAGCAATTTTACAGATGGTAATCCACTATAAATTTCTCGAATACGTGAAACAAACAGCCTCGCATTTCAACTGCATAGGAATAGTAATCTGGGCGGTAGCATCGACTTTCTTTTTCATCAAATTCGACTATCCGCAGTACCAGTACCTGTGGCCGGTCATGTTGATTATGACATTGCTCTTGGGCTACGGAAGTTTGAATTTAGACAAATACATCAAAGGGCGCATTGTATTTCATAACAACTACCTCAACCTGTCCATAAAGGACTTCGAGCTAGCGATGAAGTTGATCCTCCACTCGGCGAAGGAAGGTAAAAACGGCGATATTATTCAAAAGCACCGCTCGATGATGTTCCTGACGAATTGCATGCTTTCAGCGAAACATTTGGGCAAGTCTTCGGACTGGAAAACAGATATTAAGCAAATTATAAAGGAATTTCAAACGAACTATTTTGAAGGAAAGCGCGGTGGAAACCTAAAAGCTTTCAAACAGACCGTCTTTGAGCTGATTGATGTGCTTTTCCAAGATAGACTCGCGCTGATTCGCTCTGATAAGCAGTACATTGAGCTCGCTTTCGTTTATTTCGCGTTTATGATGGGCCATCGTAAAAACCCGAACCGGTCGTATCAGATAAGCATGAAGATTTTCCAAAAGATCGATAATATCGCGCTGCCCTTTATCAAATCGTTCCTGTTTGAGTCTCATCAGCAAGAGCTCAACATGATCTACAACTCAGATATCGGAGAAACCATTGAATTTGCACCTGCGTTCATCTATGATAAGTTACGAATCGAAACCAAAGCAATACTCAAGGAAACATTGGAAGACCATCTCAAGTTCTTCTCGCTCTTGACGCAAAAAACCATCGATTTAGACGTTGTTATGGAACTTGGTTTGAAGATGATCGAGCGCAAGGCAAAGCTAGAAGAGACGTTCGATAAGGCGCTGAAGATGAACCCTAGAAACAGAGAGATCCATCTCCAGTACAGGATCTACTGCAACCTTGGTCTAGCGATCGAGAGGATCAACAATTATAAAGTCCTTGAGCAAAGGATGCTTGAGGCTTACGCTAAGGATGACCGGCAGCTTCATCTCGAGTTCATGAAGAAGCCAGACGTGTATTCGTCGAAAATTTCCGCGGTTTTTATCAGTTTATCTGACCGGAGGCTTGGTAAGATCATTCGATGTACGTCTTCTTTGGCCAATATGTTTGGCTACAACGAAGCTGATCTAAAGCACGTTGAATTGGAGTCATTGATGCCGGTAATCTACGCGGAACACCATCAAAAAATCATTGCAAGGCGAAGTAAAGAGCCTCGGAAAATAGATCGTACCCATTCGGTGCCTGCGATCACTAAGTCAGGGTTCCTCATCCAAGTCGGCATTAAAATCAGGTCAGAGCCCTTTCAAAACGAGCTCTGCGCCGCGGCGCTTATCTCGAAATGCCCGCTTTCTAGCCACATGGTTCTGTTGGATAAATGGGGACATATTCTCAATTATAGCGAGAAATTTCATAGGTTAATTGGCTTGGAAGATCCAGTTAAAAAGCCCTTGTATGGACTAAACATAGCGACGTTTATCCCTGCTCTCCTCACGAAGGTTTTCGAGGAGTCTAAACTACTGGAGCTCACCAGCGGCGAGCTGCATGACCGAACACCCAGACACTTCAGCAAGGGTTCTTTCGTTCAAATTCATGATATTAAACTGCATAAATATTTATTTCTCCCTGAGCTTCCCAAACGACAAAAAGAATACGAGGACGCTAAGCTTCGCATCTCGAAAACTTATAACCCTCTCGCTTTCAACGCGCAGCGGTTCGATAGAGAGCAGCTTCATATCGAAAACTTTATTGATTCCTCTCAATATTTACACTCGGAGAGCAGTTCTGAGAATACAAGAGTTTTTAAAATATACGCAGGATTGCAACGAGAGCGTAAGCAAATATCAGACAGCGAAGTAATCGAAGGCTGGATATTGAATATCACGTCCGTGCAAGAGCTGCAGAGAGCTGAGTTTAAAGAAGCGAGGATAATGGAGCTGAAAAGACTGATTAGAGGCGTGAAAGTACGCACAGAAGTACAATTCAGACGCTCAAATCTGTTCAGACCAACGATTGTAGCTGGAAATAAGCTACTCGAAGTCTTCGCTGCTGCTGCGAGCAGTCCAGAGAAACTGAAGGTTCGTTCTCAACAGACGTTAGATAGTCCAGGCTTACCGAATCTCCGGACCGTGAATTCAAGTCAGCCGCCAGCTAATGACGATTTTTCATCTGATTTGAAGCTTGACACAAAGAGATCTCAAACAAACGAAGGCAAGACTGACCGCAAACTGCTGTATCAGGTCGATGAGTCCGCAGAGAAGAGCCAGAGCCAGACCGAGCTCGATCAGCCGTCTAAAAAGATTCAACTTCCAATGCCTGACGTTGATATCTCCTCTATTCATTCTGTACGGAAACAAAAACCAAGCTACAAGACCTCGCTTGAAGAAAGCGCTCTGAAGAGTTTCTCGGACGAGGAGGTCGACGAGCTCTTCCAGGATGTCCATGAAGAGGCAGATATCCAAGTAAAAACCCCGAAGAGCTATAAAGAAGCGCAGTTTACTGAAAGACTGCGATCGAGACTCGACAGCGATTCGATAAGTTTTGGATTTCGCACTGCACGGTCTCGGGTCAATACCAGTCGGCCTAATGACGTTGTCTCTTCGAATCAAAGGGAAACAAACTTTCCTCTGCGCAGGTCGCAAAGAGAAGGCGAAACACAGCGGTTAGAGACTGAAGAACCTTTGATTAGCGAGACGACTGAGAGGGAAAACCCTCCGCCACTAATACTGCATATACCGCTGGTGAATAAAGTAGAGGTGAAGAAAGAAAGACGAAAGACGGTTAAGCTGCCCAGATTCGAGGAGAAAACCCTGGGTACGCTCGACGCGGTCGGCAGCAGTCTTACTCTCGATATGAAAACGGTATATAACCCTACCCAGCAAGATTTAGCCGCGAATTTAGAGATAAATTTGGATTCACCGTCAGACAAACACGAGCGAATCGGGCTTTCCTTCCGCAGGAACACGAAACGGCGAAGCCGGCATTCATCTGAAAGAATTCATTCGCATCACATGGTGGATTCGTACCGAAGAGCAATGTTCAACACTGAGACGCCTCAGAGACTCTGGAAAGTGGGGATTTACGGTTGGATCGCTTTCTTTGTATTCGTTACAACCACCACCGTGCTTCTCACGCTGCTTTTTTCATATCTAAACACTTATTTAACGAACATCGGCATTTCTGATAATAACACCCCTTATCTCAACGCACTGTCTATTTTTACCATGGAAAGCGAAAAGACGGTGTTACTGAACGCAGGGGCTCTCGACCCAACTCTCTGGCCAGCAAACGTCACGAATGCGGTTACGACTGAGCGGATGATTGAGACTTACACGCGTTTTCACGATCAATACATACTGAGTGTCGATCAAGGCGATATTACGTTGCTTTTCGAGTCGTTGAGGTCATATGATACGAATATTACGATAAAATTAAATAACCAGACCCAAGATCTCACCTCAGCCGAGACAGCCAAAACCCTTGGAGAGTTAAATAACTTTACTGTGGGGTATCTCGGTGGGCTGCTGCAGCTCTATAGCGTTCTGCATGACGCTCTCGAGGCAAATCTAACTTCTTTTGCACCGGACGACCTCTTGGTTAAGTTCTTTCGGGAGAACTATTTCAGCTACTTAAAGACGCTAAATGAAATTGTGAAAACGTTTTCGGACCTCCTTCAGCCTGAGAACCAGTCAATCAGCGTCCAGACTTACCTGACGGTGTCAATGATCGTAAACCTCGTGCTTACTTTCATATTCATTGCCTCAGCATATCCAATATATTACTACAACGAGACAATGACGATTCACCTCCTGTCTTTCTTGGGAAGATTAAGCATCATTCGTATCAAGGAAAAACTCTGTCAATTCAAAACCGCGCTGGCTGCTGTTTCGAATCACCATCAAAAGAAGCTGACTCATGAGGTAGAGAGTATGCAGAAAGAAAGGGCTAAAAACCAGCAGGAAAGTTTCAGGAATTATAGTGAGTGCGTTAAGAAACGTACCACTGTTTGGATCTTTGTGTTTGTATCAGTGGCAGTGTATGGGATACTCACCCTAATTTATGTCCTTCAGACACTGCAGATCCGTGCTCAAAACGAGCATTTCTACCCAATGTTGACCGAGTTCGGTCTCGTGACAAACATCTATGCTTCAGCGCCTTCGTTGCTCGCGATAACTTATCTAACTCTCAACGTTTATCGTGAATCTACCGCGAATTTAACTCTCGTTTCAGATTTTTTAGCTCATTATCAAGACACTCTGAAAGCCATTAAATACCAAAGCCACCAACTAACCACCTACTTCTACGAAATCGGTAAAAACTCGCAAAACTATTTGTCTGAAGAGGCTTATTTCGACTACGTGTTCCATCTCCGCGATAATGATATTTGCAGTGCCTATCTCAAAAGCGAAGGGTCAGATGAGACGACTCTCAGTGTTTGTCTTAAAGCGAACGAAGTGCTAGGAAACCTAACTCTGCCTTTAATCATCGCGAAATTTTTCACCGCGCTGAGCGATAGCATTGAAGTATTATCAACAAACTCTGATCCTCTTCTGGTTGGGGAAATCCTGAATAACGAGGAGTTTGTGGCGTTGGATACTATACTAGGGATAGGTTATGTGATTTTTCAAAAATGGAATACCTATCAAAACACAGAGTTGGAGTATGCGATCAAGAACATACGTAAATCGGCGCTCGCGCAATTCATTGTTGCGATAGTAGCGATAATATTCTCATATTTCACTGTTTGGAGAGCGTTAATGAGGTCAATGAAGAAAGAGTGGCTGAACGCAAAGAAAATTTTCAGTCTGATTCCAGTAGAGCTGCTCCTCCAGAATCTGTACCTCAAAGAAGTTTTTAAGACTCAGCATAGAGACGAGTAAGACGAATATGATTAGGAAATTGTTTTTAAATCGAAGCTTTTCATCTTATACCTTTCAAAACCATTTTTTTTGTTGCTTTCTCCATGGGAACATTAAGTTTGCCAATATATTATTGTTCGATCCTCGTTTTTTATTGATGATAATGATAACGGTTGTCTGAGTAGCATTATAAGTTAGGAATTGTAATTGAAAAATACCTTTTCGAGAAGATACCTTTTTCTAAGCTTTGCCTATGTTTCAAACTCCTTTGAACTGAATTTTCAGGTGAAATTTTCAATTCCTTGTCATAATCAACAGGAAATACATAATGGTAAATAAAATACAATCATGTGGGTATAATGAATGAATGTATATAGATCATTCAAATATATTATTTGAAAAGAGTTTCTTATATCACGTCTTAATGACCAATAAGATCTTTTCGTTGCTTCTCAAGCATTTCTTCATACTTCTTGCAAGCCAGTTCCTTAATTGTGATCTCGTCCTTAAGTTTCATAATTTCCGAATTCTTCTTCTCGAAGGCCTTTTTAATCCTTTCTTCAACAGCTTCGAGCTCATTAGCGTGCTTCTCCTCCAGCTTCTCAAGCTCTCTTGCATGTTTCTCCTGCTCCGCTGCCAGAGCAGATTTGACTCTATACAGCTCCTCTTCACACTTGGCTCTTCTCTTTTCTAATTCTTCCCTTGCCTGCTCTTCCTCGGCTCTCTTTTGCCTCAATCTCGCTACTGCCTCTGCTTTCTCAGCATCCAATCTCTCTTCCAGGGTCTTAATTGCCTTCTTTTTGAGTTCCAGCTCTCCCTGCACTTCAAGCAGCTTTTGGCTCAGCACTTCAACGTCCCCAGTGCTATCTTTTGATTCTTTCTTCGTGTCAGCAAGATCCTTTTGCAACACCTGGATTTCGCGGCGGAGCCGTTTAATTTCATCAGCGTATTCCTCCCGAATCTCCTTCTCTCTCTGTTCCCACTTATCCCCTTTCTTCAGCGCCAATTCAGCCTTTTCTTCGCCTAATCTGTTGATAACCAGCTCTATCTGCTCCATTTTCTCTTTTTCGAGCTCATCTCTCAACGCCTCAAACTTATTCTCGTACTCTTTACGGAGCAGTCTCTCCTTCTCTTGATACAAAAGCTCTTGTTCCTTCTTCGCAGCTTCTCTCGCCTCGGCGAAATCTTTTTTTCCGTTAGATTTCGTGTCTTCTAGCCTTCGTTCGTACTCATCCTTGACCCTCCTCAATTCATCTAAGTGGTCTTCTTGAATACTTTTCAATTTCGCCAGATGTCTTTCAGTTTCAACTCGCTTCTCCTGTTCCAAAAACTCAATTTGCTGCTCGAACTGTCGCTTTAGACGATCACGGTCCTCGATGGATTTTCTCTCGAGATTATCGTATTGCTCTTTCAGGCGATTTGTCATTGTTTGTCTTTCTTTGAGCAGAGCTTCATCGTTTTCTTTGAGCAATTTTTCCTTGTAGATTTTCAATTTAGACTCATATTCCTGGTAGAGTTCATCGCGTAACAGCGAGAGATCTTGCTTATGCTTATCCTCGAGTTTTTTAACATCCTGCTTATTTTTGGCCATCAGCCTTTCGAGTTCCGGCTCAAGGCCTTTGATCGTCATTTCTTTAATCTCTGCGGTTTTCTCAGCGATCCATTTCTCTTTCTTTTGTTTTTCCGACGCGATCCAGTTCTCCTTGGCGTTCTTCAGCTCTTTCGCATGCTTGTCTTTTAATTCCATGACAATCTTCTGGTGTTTGCTGTCAATTTCTCTGAGTTCGTTCATAAGCGTTTCGCATTGGTCATTCAACTCTTTCTTATCATTCACCAACTGATCGATAAATTTCAAATGGCGGTTGATAATCCCTTCCAGCTCTTCTTTCTGTTCCCGCATCTTCTTCTCCTCGCGGTGCTCGTAAAGGATCTCGAGCTCCTTATTTCGAGTCTTTTCCTTCTCTAACAGCTTCTTTAGACTCTCCACGGTTTTATTCGCCTCATCTAATTCAATTTTCATCATATGCATCGTCGATCGCGCCACCGCTGAATTAGTACTCGAATATTCGTTTTCTTTATTGCTCAGGTAGGTGTTTCTGCTTAAGTTGCTCTGAGTGAGCACGTAGCTCTCTCCTTCTTTCAATGATCGGTCCAACGTGACGCTGTCTCGGTCGGATTCAATATTATCGAGGAAAGAGTGAAGATTCTTTATTTTTTCATTGGTATAGCTTTCCACGCTTCCCAACGGCTTCTTATCCAGGAGACGCTTGTTCACCTTCTTTTCTAACCGGAAGTATTCATCTTCAGAAAGCTGCATTTTCAGTTCAAATATGTGAGTTTGAAATTATTTTCAAAATTAATGATCGTTAGTATAAACAGTTAAACTAATTACAGCATACAAACTACAAAGGATTTAACAATGGCCGTTTTATTACTGATATTCAGGGATTACAATACCATTATGCATTTTTAATAGCGCAAACGAGCCATTTGGAGGTCGATGCTTGCCTTCAGCCCATTTCTTCAGTATGGCGGCGGTTTTCTCAGGAGTTATCATCTTTGAAAAATCGGCGTCAGGCATCGCTTTTCTGTTGTCAGGGGTATCTATTGTCTCTCTAGTTAAGAAAGGAATGAAGCGTTGGATTATTTAAAACAAGAAGAAGCTATGTATTACGGCAGAATAGTAACGACAGTAGAATCTGCGCCGAGCCCTTCTCTCTTCGCTAAATTCAGTCCTAATGAGTGTACTTCGGATTTAGCTATTCCATAGGCCAGCATTGATGGCGTAGGGTCTTTGAACACTGAAGCTGCTCCTGTAAGTACCAAGAGGCCAGATTCTGATAGGTAATTCGATGCGAGATGCCCAGCTAATCAATTGACTCAGCACTCCAAGAGGATAGGGAAATCATTACCTAAAAGTGAGCTAACAACGCTCTGCTCGGCCATCAACTCGTATTTATCAAAAATATCGGCGTCTTTGATCGACCCGCCGGCCCAGCCGCCAGCTACACAGATTATCGCTTCATATTCTTTTGAGGCTTTCTCAACTTGCTTGAGAATTTTGGGTAATTGAGCAGAGAGTTTTTGGTTTTTGTCAATGAGAATATTGCGATAGCAGTCTTTATTTTCTGTGAGATCGATGTTTGTCACTCGCCATAGAGGATTAAATGTAGAGACAACAGCCTTTCCTAGCCGGTAAAGAGAAAGTTTGTAATGGGAAGTTGTCGAGGTGGCTGTTACCAAGATTTCCTTTTCCGCCGATGACGAGAAGGTGTCGATAATTAGCGAGCAAATCGTACTTTATGAAATTCTTTCCACGAAATTTTACATCTGAGATTGAATGTTATTTTGAAGGAGAGAGTTGGTTTTGAGTTACTTTTGTAGAGTTTCTCTAATCTTTTAAACTTCATTGGATATTCTTCTTTTAAAATTCTGTGATTAGCTATATCTTATTGATGTTTATTCTTTTGAAAAATAAGAGAGAGAGAATGAAAAAAGTGAGCGCTTTTATTGAATTGTTAGAGTAATTATGGGTAGAATGGCGTGAGACCTGAGGAAGCGTATGAAGATTTTATACAAACAAGAGTAGAAAGCAAAACAGAAAGAGAAATTAAATGTCAAATTACAAGGTTATGGCAAAAGACATTTATTTTATCATGATATTATCTTCATTCCATTGCAATCTATTTATTTGATACCATGTTTGAACTCTATAATGGATTTGAGTCTGCCATGAACAGAATGATAAATTTATAAATGCCATAAGAAGCTTTGTCTCAACCGGTTTTCTCTGTGATTCAAGCACTAAGATAACGTATGTTATTTTGGTCTCAATTGCACAATCGTTCTAAGTAGCATATGATCGGGTTATTTCTACAAAGAACAGTGAGAGCCCAAAAACTTTATTAGATTGAACTGGCTTAGCGAATCTTATGCTACCTGCCATCTTCCTCGTGTTGGCTATGAACTGAAAAACAATAAGATTTGCTACTCGATAAATTTTACTGTCAAAAATTGCCGCTTTTGAGAAAATTTGCCGGAATTTGTCTTCAAGGCTCGATATCTTATTTTATCTTATTTTGACTTATTGTAGACCAAATCTATAATGGAAACTTTCAGGTTTTCCCTCATAACTCCTCGATCCTTCGACCCCACACCAACATCCCAAATTAATCAGTCAAAGAAAAGAACTCGGGATCAATTTGAAGCACCTCAGACAAAACCATTGCCAGTTTTTAATGATCCAATTGCACCATTGTCATTCCAAAAGACCACTACTTTCAGACCCACTGCTGTACAGCCTCCACAAGAACTCCACAAATACAAACACGAAAAGCTAACAGAGTCTCAAGCGACCGCTTTGATGGCAGGGCTACGCTCAAAATCCGAATATAATCTCAAATATACCTCGGTTTCGCAGGTCGTTGAGCAATACATGGAGCTCGATCAAAAATTCGCAGATTTGAAATACATCCAAGATTTCTCGGCCTCCACTGATGGTGACTCTCCCTTCCCTACTGGTCTTGATTAATTTTCTCTAGAATATGGATTATTGTCCAACCAATTCCTGTGTGCAAGGCAGCTTTCGTATCCGCGAAGGGTCTTTGAGTATTACAATACGGTGTCAACCAAGGACAGCGTTATCCGAGGCATTTTCTTTGAAGCGAGCATCTGTTACGTAGCGATAAACAACAGAATATTCCTGTGGAGGTACTCTGATAGAAATACTGATGAGAAATTCGATCCAGCGGCTGAACTTGAACAACGGATGTTTTTCGATGAAGATGATCGAGTAAGAAATTTCAAATTGTGTGGAGAATTTTGATTGATTGAAAAAAATAGAATTTCTTTGAAAAAGAACTGAGGACGGAAGTCACTGCGATTGCTGTGGGAAAGCCAAAGCCTTACGTTTTCGTCTCATATAGAGTATTATTTCTCTTAATTTTGCTATTTTCTTACAATTTTTGCTATGCTATCCAGGTAGACTACATCATGATAGTTGCCACCTACGAATCAATCGAAATCTTCTCGATTGAAGATGATAATGGAATGCTGGTGCTGAAACCCACTGATTTTATCTTAGCAACCGATGGAGTCATCGTCCGAAGCGTAAGCGCTTTTTATTTCCAGCAAATGATAGTTTGCTCACAATTTTATGGACATAGCTGCATTGCACAAAGACAGGCCGAGTGTTCGCTGGTCAAGACAACGGGAAAGTCGTCGAGCTAGCCTATGAAGAATCGAAGAAGCTGCTTGGTATCGTGAAGCATACGAATCTCCGCCGTGTTTCTGGCTCGAAGAAGAAGCTTCAAGACTATCTCCCTTCCTTCCAGCAGATATTCTTCTCGTATCATTATTCCGTCATTCAACTCACCTACGACGAGACGCGGCACATTCTCTACGCTCTAGTCCACGAGAACAACCCCAGGAGATTCAAAATCCTTGTATACGACCTCGGAGTCACAGGACAAGAGTTCGAATATGCTTTCGAGATCACGGATTCATCTTTCAAAAATAAGTAAACTTCCTCTTAATGCTAAATAAAAGAGCTTACTTTGGTCCTTGATAGGCTTGTCGATGTGTGCATGAAGATCGAAAGATCAGAAATCATGGACCTGGTGATCACTTCGATCAGCGCAATCGACCGCACTCAATCAGACACGCTCAATCTCCTTGCGGTCACGAACCTTGGGATCCGTGTATACCTAACAATCCCAACAGAGCCGCTCACTGACAAAGCAGCCGCTCGATACCAAACCGTTGAAAATATTAGCTATCTGTTCGACCTCTGGCGCCCAACCACCCATTACGAGCTGAGACTCATCAAGCTGCCGATTGTGCAGAGCGTGGGCCAAATATTCTCAGGCCAAAACCCTTCTTTGACTGGGAACAGAGTGAAGATCATTTCGGGGCTCATTTCCAGCAAATATCAGATCAACCAGGCTGAAATGTCGAAAGAGTGCGGAGTTGTCATCGCGAATAGATCAGACCCTTCGATCGAACCAGATGGACTCTATAGTTTCGTTTTAAACTCTTCTTTCCATAATCTCAACAGCAAGAAACTCAACAACGTCCATCTCAAAGCGCTGACGCCGGAATCGATAAGCGTGATTAACCTCAGTCACCATTACGAGACCATCGAATGTTTCCATGCCAATGAAAGCGATTTGCTAGTCTCGCAATCATTGCGGAATTTGCTTGGTCATAATCTCCCTAAATACTTCGTTTCAAGCCGCTTAATGGGACATGATGCGCAGTTCCTTGCGTTAGAGTCTCTGGGTGAGGTCGCGCGACAGACCTACTATAACCCATCGATGCTCACTGTCTTTACGAACCAAGCTATCGATTTCGTTATCAAGATCCGACCTATTGATTTGCTGTTTCAGGTCCTGGATCTGCAGATCAAGCAGGAAAACGACGCTGAATTCAGGTCTTTTGTGGAGAATTACGGAGCCGCTGATACTTGCGCAATGCTGCTACAGATCTATTGCAACAGAGAGAGCTATTACTATGTAAACGCCGCAGAATACGAGCATTTCGACAGACTCGGCATCCGAGCCAAGCGCTACGACTCTGAACATATGATGGGTCGTATGAGCCAGAAAAGCTCGAAGCAAAGGCTGAGCACTCATGTGGATCATGTGGTCAATCAAATGAAACGCGTGCAGGCTTACCCAGAACTGATCGAGCAAGCTGCTTTTAATTTCTTTCAAATAGGTGATCTAATCCTGAAATACGAGACTGGATACCAAACTCAAAACCAATTCTATGAGCGGTTAGGCCGCGCGATTGAACCAGAAAAACGAAAGTATACTAGCAAACTAGAAGGGATAGTCCTCTACTTCGGGAGACTGGTGAGACCGATCTGGAACTGCTACATTTTCAACAAATGGGCTTATTCGGCAATGGATGTTAACGCTTCAGTGGAGGTGTTTAAAAAAAATGAACTCAAGATTCTTCGAGGCAGACTGAACGAACTCAAGTCATTTTTAGTGTTTCATAACGAGATGCTGCTATCCGCTAGAGAAGAATTCCAGGAATTCAACGCGCGCAATAGCGAGAAAATCAGAATCTATGAGCGAGGGACTGACCCGGCGCTGTACACAGACTACATAGACTTGCAATATCTGTCACGAGGCAGAAAAGACATCTTTTTCTCAGGAATCGCGAGTCAAAAGATCGGAATTATCGACGATAGCGTCGTCCTTGAAGACCAGCGGACCTTGGACAATTTGTATCTCTTCCTCGATAAAGTCATCCAGACTTTGGATGTGATAATGCTGTTGACCGCTGAGCGTAACAAGATGATCGACGCGCTTTTCCAGATCGAAGAATCTGAACGTGAGACGATTTTCAACACACAGTTCAGCCACCTCTTCCACGAGGTCAAATCTCAGCAGGTGCTGAAAGCAATGCTATTTGTCCATTTGAAAATCACCCACAGCAGTCACTTTTCGGAGCTCGGCCGCTTTTTCATTACCAACTTCAACCAATATTTCACAGAAATGGACCTGACGATCTGCGAAGCAGAGAAAAATCTCGAACAAGCGACTCATCCCAGCTCTGACAGACAGCCTTTGATCACTGACGCACTAAATAAGCTGCATCGTAACTTGGGCTACGTGACAAACAATAAAATTGTGCAGCTTTTCAACCAATTTGCGGCACTTGGACTCTATACTGAGTACGTGAGGCTTTTGATTACGAGGGCCCAGGTGCTGAAGAACCTCACTGAAGCGATCAATAAGCAAAAGATGGCGTTTTCAGAGAATCCCAACGTGCCTGTGCTTTCTAGAGAATCGATAAGTTCAGTTGAGCTTGATAACAACCACGACTTGAACTTTACGAGAGAGTACATCATGGAACTGCTAGAGAGTCTTCAATCGTCAATTTTAGGGAAGATATCTACATCAAAGAGCCAAGGAGCGTTTGATAAGATAAAACCAGAGGAAAAGTATCAGCTTCGAAACAAGTTTATCATCGAGATGCTGGCATTTGAAGATAAATTCATGCATATTTGCCTGGTGAAGTGGTTTTTGAAGCATAGGCTGTTCGCGGAGCTCGTGGAGGAAGTAAAATCAGACTATTTCGAAGAGGTCGTGCTGAATGAGTCGCTGCCTGAGATTCAGAAGTACAAAATCCTTCACAAATACTACGTGAAGAACAAAATCTTTGAAAAAGTATATGAAGTCGCGCTCAAACTCGCCACGACAGCAGAGTTTGGCGTTGCTGGCTTAAGCAATGGGAATATGATGATGACTCCTGAAATGCCGTTGAATGAGAGGATTGATTATTTAAGAGACGCGAAAATGTGTCTTGATACCCTAGAACTACAGCGTACTTTACTTTTCGCTTAACATCTACCTATATTGAACTAATTAGATCGAGCGGATCCTCAGAAGAGAGAAAGACTACTGAAGCTACTAAAAGAGCTTCATCAAATACTTAACTTTGCGGATTTACAACAGAAAATTGATCGAAAGTACGGAGAGTTAATGAAATCTCACTCTTGGGGTAATGCCACGCTTTCATTAATTCGACCTCATCATTGTTATTTACAGCCAATGTAACTGAATATCAAGACATTTGCAACAAAAGAGCGGAGCTGAATCGAACACTCCTGCCTCACGAAATATTATACCAGAATTTTATCGTTCCTGATAGATTATATGAATATCAGGTTTACTATCTCATCGCATCTGACAAGGTAACTTTCTCCCTTCTAAGAAGCTCTCGTAGACTTTGTATTCTACTGATAGATTGATAGAGATACTCTCTTGGAAGCTTATAGCAATTTCATTTGGAGCGAATATGATGAAAGACCAAACGAGTGGCCGAACCCAATTAAAGAGAAGGTATATTTTGATGAAAAATAACTGGACAGGCTTACATGCAACGAATTTAGTTGGTTTCTCTCTATGTGAAGATAAAAGAAAAAAACAATGCGTCTTACGATACCTATTTTGTTTTTCCTTTGCAACATATATTGGCCACGCTGGAGGAAGTGAACCGAAACTGCGTGCGCTTCCAAGTCGAAATAGAGAACATCGTGAACCGATTTATGAACCGAAACGCTCAGGTTCCAGTCTCGAACATATCAGTACCGTTCTGGACAGCTTATTTCTTCGCTGATGACCTCGAAATCCCATTTGATGAGCTATTCGATGCTTACAAAGCGATTTATCATTATCCAACCGATAAGATCACTCAGCAGAACCATACTGATAAATACCTTCTGGCAAATTCGATGCTGACGCTCATTGATTGCTGGCTGGAAGCCGCTTACAAGCAACTCAGGAACGTTATGATTACTGATATGAAAGCCCAGTTTGGGTATATGGTCACTCAGAGCCTTTACGCAAAGAAATTCGAGGTTCGGAACTTGATAGTTGCCCTCAAGGTAAATGATATATAGCTTTTTTGTACTTATTACCTCGGGCTAGGATGACCTCGAGCAAATCCGGGAGCTGAAACTCATGAAAGACGAGTTTATTAGCATGACATTAGAGTTTATTGAGAGAGTGAGTGTCTCGCTTGACACAATCATTAAAGAAATCGGCGAAAGCACCAAAATGAAAGATGTGCCTTACACTACTCCTTTATTCACTTCAAAAGCCGAATCATTCAATGATAGCATATCTTCTCGCTCCTATCGTTCATTTCGCTAAGACCAATTATCTTGGCTTGTTTTGATTTGATGAAGAGAGAGCCTGTATGTATGAATTTGTATCGTGTGATTGTTTATTGATCTCCAAAAAATTAAATGAAACTTCTCTAGTCAATTTATTAGAATCAATCTCATTTTCCTAACTAACAAAAAAAAAAAATTGCCCAGAGTTGAACAATCCCTACAAATGCTGTCGTATCAGTTGACGCGAAGGGGAAACTAGCCTGCCATGCTATATTTTATAGCTATTCTTACATAACTATGCTAAAGACTCTCTACAGAGCTATTTATATCACATGTGACTTTAATTAAATTTCGATCGTGTCATACCTAATTAAATTAATAATCTCAAAATAAAACTTATTTGACACTCATTAAAAAAATGGAAAGAGCTTCAGGATTAGCAAGTACCACCACTGACCCGACTCCTCTCATTCTTTGATAGTTTTGCAAAAGACAAGAGACGCTTTGAACGCTCGTGGCGCGAAGACGATTCGAGGCCTTGGTAGAGTATTCCGAAACTTTGACTCGTTTAATGGAGACAAAAAAATTGACGCTGATGAATTTTTCACGGGTTTGAAAGAAATTGGAGTCCGCTTAACAAAAACCGAGTCTGACGTATGTCTAAACCATGTTTTTGTTATAAAACAGCGAAATACTATTTCAGGCTCTGCTCAGACTTCTTGATAAAAACGGAGACGGTATGATCGATTACGAAGAGTTCCTGGTCGGAATCCGAGTATCAATCAACATTTTGACTGTTGTTTAAAGAAATTTACTTTGTTCAGGGTAAAATGAACTCACGAAGACAGGCGGTGACGGATAAATGCTTCCTTAAATTCGACAAGAATTTCAGCGGAGCAATCGATGCTAATGATCTCAGGTACTAGCAAGCTACGGCTTTGATAATATTTTACTCGTTTTCTCCAGAGGTGTCTACGATGTTAGCTTCCATCCGAAAGTCAGAAGCGGTGAATTGACCGAGAATGATGTGTTCCTGGAGTTCCTTAGTAATTTCGGAGACACGAACAAGGACGGGACCATTACAAAGGATGTATGAAAATTTCATTTTTCAAATTCGTTTAATGAAACTATTAGGAATGGGATGAATACTATCACGCTGTGAGTGCTTCAATCGACGACGATGATCACTTTATTCAGCTTATGATTAAATGCTGGGGTCTCGATGCGAAATAAAGCATGCAGAGAGACAGCGCACTAGTTTAAGATTATTTAGTCTGTACATAATCAGATAATGACATCAGAAAGTCAGAGTAATTTATTCATGATGCTTTTATTGTAGAGTTTCAGAGTAAATTGACTCCTGCTCAACGTTTGATACAGACTAACAAAATAATAATTTCTGATTTTTATTTGGAAAAGGCAGTTCCTTGAGAATTAATACATAATAATATAAATAGATGAAGCCAATTAATAGGAAATCAAAGTATCGCTTTACCTAATAGATCCTTTCTTTGTGAATACACTAATATTCTCATCGAGAATGAAGTAGAAAAGTTGTAGTCTGCATGCTCTCTTATGTGGAAACAAAGTTGAGAGCGTTCTGGCGGTGCGAGAAAGTAATGACTCAAAGATGACTAACTCCTTTCTAATAGGAATTATATTTTGATATGAATATTTCAGAATAATGTATAGTGAATTCAAGGTGTAAAGTCAGCAATTAATTCGAATAGCTTTTCATCTAATTTGGGTTCATATAGAATTAGTTATTATTAATCCATTTTGATAATATTTTCTGAGTAAAGTGAGTTAGCCCTTGATTTAGCGCCTCTTTACGCGGCAGCAGTGGCACGATTCTTTTCCACCGAATCAACCAATTTAAGGAACTCTATCATCTTCCCTGCTGGTAAGCTTTTTCCACTAGCTCCGACTCCTTTTGTTCCCACATTCACCTGTCCTCCAAACGTATTTCCTTTGGGGTCTGTCACATGTCCTCCCACTTGGACATTTCCTTTGCCAATAGTTGCTGATCCTCCGACTTCAACGCCCTTAGCATTCACTTGACCTGTAACCGTTACTGTTCCTCCTGTGGTCGGCTTGACACCGTTCAGTCCGATTGAATTTTCTTTCGTTACACTGCCTTGGACTTGTACTCCTCCAGCCTTTACGTTCCCATCGACGGATATGCTGTGTCCTGCGTTTACGTTGGTTCCAGCTTGTAGTCCTCCCTTTCCGGCGTTCAGATTTGCCCCTGCATCCGCTGAAACTCCATTCTTCGCGTTGACTCCGACTTGTACTCCGCCAGCCTGCACTGATATTCCGCCGTTCACGTTAGCTCCCGCTCCAGCGTTAGCACCAACGCCGACTTTTCCTCCTCCAATATTTGCGTTGACTCCAGCATTGACATTAGCTCCGGCACCGACGTGTGCCTCAACGTGTTTTTGTCCAACTGTGATTCCAGCGCCAGCTTGTATGCTTCCCGAAGCGCCAACTTTACCATCAATGCCTGTTTGTTTTCCTACTTGGGCGCTGCCGGCTGCATTTGCGGATCCTGACACAGTTATGTGTCCATCGATAGTAACCTTTCCGATATGGATTTCTCCTCCAATGGTCTTCGATTTTTCAGCTGACTTTTCTGTTCCAATATTACCAGTTGGTGAAGGTTTCTGGGCTGTGCTTGATCCTTGAGTCGTTTGTCCATTGGTCGAGGTTGAGGTTCCCTTTCCGTTGTTTGTGGTTCCAGTGCCTTGACCATTGATTGCGGTTGAGGTTCCCTTTCCGTTATTTGTGGCTCCTTTTCCGTTACTTGTGGTTCCAGTGCCTTGATCATTGGTTGCGGTTGAGGTTCCCTTTCCGTTATTTGTGGTTCCCTTTCCATTGTTTCCGTTATTTCCGTTGCTCACGGTTCCCTTTCCGCCTTTTCCGTTCCCTTGTCCATTGTTTGCGGTTCCCTTTCCGTTATTTCCGGTACCTTTTCCACCTTTTCCATTACCTTGTCCATTGTTTGAGGTTCCCTTTCCGTTGTTTCCAGTTCCTTTTCCGCCAGCACCGTTACCTTGACCATTTGTTGAGCCGCCTGCATGACCGCCGTTCTTGCCGCCTCCAGTGCTGCCACCTTGCTTGCCGCCGCCGCTCTTCCCACCTCCAGTGCCGCCACCACGATTCCCTCCACCAGTAGTAACTCCGCCTCCCCTTCCGCCGGTGTTTCCTCCACGGTTTCCGCCGCCATTTCCTCCACGATTTCCACCTCCATTGCCACCACGGTTTCCGCCACCATTTCCTCCACGGTTTCCGCCGCCATTACCACCACGGTTTCCGCCGCCATTACCTCCACGGTTGCCACCTCCGCCTCCTCCGCGGTTGCCACCACCTCCACCACCGCCACGACCGCCTCCACCTCCGCCACCGCCACGACCGCCGCCGCCACCACCGCGACCTCCTCCACCTCCACCACCGCCACGGCCGCCGCCTCCGCCGCCGCCACGGGCAAACATGATTTGATTTTTCAAGAAATCATCTTCAACTTCTAATTCTGCGTCAATACTTGCGCAGACCGAAATCGCAAGAAAAGTAAAAATCGCAAGCTTCGAAACTCGCATACAGGTTTTTTCTATTTTGAAATTCTGATTTTATTAATTTACGAGTGGCTCAAGACTAAATACCGCTCAATTTTTTTATTAAAAATAAGGAAGTACTGTCTACTTCTGCTAATTCATAGTTTCTTTTAAGAAGCTATGTCACGTCCTGCAATGCTTTAGAAAATCACTCTTTCCAGAATGTACAGACCGACAAGACGTGTTCTAAGCAACCTCTTGATGGGAAAATTTACGAAAACTCATGATTTGTGACTGAGAACAGAATTAACACTCTCATTTCTAGAAACATTCAGCAGGGCACTTAGTCGTGCTCAAAGAAGCGAGACTTACCCTCCGAACGAATTATCACCAAGAATACTACCTAGACAACATCGATTCGTAAAGAGCTTTGCACTTTTCTCCACAGAGCTAAATGTGTGTTCTGCCATGATGCTTGCCATCAAAACGAAAAGGCAGCTGGTTTTTGCTAGAACAACAAGGATCTAATTCCAGATCATGAGTTGATACAGAATTTATATGCAACGCTGATACCAATGTTAAAGAAACCAGCAAACTCAAAATTCCTTGAAGGACTATTTTGCTACAAACACATAAGAAATAAAACATTGTCGTAATGCGCTAATTGATTCTTACTTAGAGACATCCATTTACACTAGTATATTGGAACATTGGTTTAAAAAAACGAATAGGAATAAAGTAATGAACAAAATTGAAGAAACTTTAAAACTCGGGCTTTTTTACTAATCTAACTATTAAAACTCACTAATTAAGACGTGCAGTCCTAAACAAAATAAATATTTGTTTTGGACTTCTTTGAACTACTATTATTCGCATGAAGCGACCCCATTGACAGGTTCGCTTGATGCGGACTCCCCGGCTGAGAATTCTTGAAAAATGAGTGAGTATTTCCTCCTTGCGGAGAGTTCAATGTGTAAACCTGTAAAAACAATAAGTTATCATTATAAAATTTTCCCATTAAGGATCTTTTACTTTGTGTTGACTACCAAATGCTTCATCTTTCTTCGGTGTCGTCTCGACGAAGCTCGCATATTTTTTCTTTCGATCAAATGAGTCGAATTGATCCCCTTGCTGCTGCAGGACTGAATACGCGAACATATGTCTCTGACCATTGCTTATAAAGCTCGAGCTCTCAATAAACTCTATTCTAGAGTTCTCATGAATAAAGGTATCGCGAGAAATCCTTGGCTCGTAATTATTGAGTATATTCTGAATTTTCTGCAAGCTGGAAGACAAGGAGCCCGTCTTGGAGGCTGAGTTATTGATGTCTTTGGATTCTTTGCTGCTTGTTGGCGTGTTATATTGCATAGAGTCTTTTTTCATCAAGAATGAGTAGTTATTGCTGTAGACAGGGTTCACTTTCCGCGGCGTTACCATATCGACGTCAGGGTCACCATCTGAGTCATAGTCCGTCCCCTTTTTTTCCTCTCTCTGATTGCTTTTCAGCTCGCTCGCTAGTTTAGTCGAATCATAAGTCGCAGTGTGGCTGAGAGCGTTGGCTTGGTCCTTCTCCTCTCTGGTGGGATCAGTATTATATGATGATAACTGACGAAATTTACTTGAGAGACAGAGCTCCTGAAGTGCATTCAAAATTTTTTAATTTCCCTTCCAGCAGCCCAATAAGCTCATTTTTCTCTGTTATTAATGAAATCTGATCCCTTAGTTTCGCTTGCAACTAGTCCAACTTATCAGTTGCTTCAGTGATACAACTGTTACCTCTGCATCTGTTTTTTTAATTCCATTCAGCGTCGATTTTTTGATTTTATACTCAACACATGCAGTTATCCACTCGAGAAGTATCGTTGCTCCTTTTGAATACTCCGCGGCTTTGGGCGCGATGAGTTCTCGGTTTTTCCACAGCGGGATCATATAATCAATCGTTTCTTCCTTAATATTATCAACATTGAATGCATTCATCAGCGCTTTCAACGAATTGTAGTTCTTTGTTATCGCCTAATGAGAAAGATCAGCCGAAGGAACCAAAGAGGACAACGGCACCTGGAAAGTTTTCCACCCTTTTTCTTTCTGACCGAGAATTATCATGAAATTATCCGCAAGCTCAGCAATCTCTTGAGGAGGTTTCTTCGCTTTGCCTAATTGAATACAGAGCTCTTTTGTAAACGCCCAGTTCGCGTCTTTCATTTTCTCCAGCATGCAATTTGATTCGTGTTTGTAGATTTCTATAAAAAACTCAGGCTTCGGACCACGATGGACAATATTACCCATTTGATGCTGCGTCGAATGGATTTTTTCCTTTATTTTCTCGAGTTTCTGCTTTTCGCTCTTCAACCTCTTCCGCTGCACTGACAGCTCAGACTCAAGTTTCTATAAAGGTAAATTTAAAGGGAAATATCACTGAATGCGAACTTGGAGGGTGTCGAACTCATTGGTGTCGAGGTAATGCTTCTGCCCTTCATTCAAGTCCCAATCCTTTTTGAGTGTCAGCGTCCCGTGTCGGTTGATCATCATCTGTTGGAAGATTTTTTAATTAGTGTCTGCGTTTAGTTTAAGTGAGGGTAAATATCAGTTTGGTTTCTGAGAAAATAAACTCAAATGAACATGTCGAAGGAGAAAAATAGTCTAGCAATAAAAGTGGCGCTGGGTTGCTATCGTCAGAGATGAGGATAATATATTAGCATTGGCCATCAAACTAAAATTTTTAAGTGAGTAACTATATTACTAAAACGCCATTTGGCATGGATTTATGTGTCATAGGTTTATCACGGGCAGTTATTTCGAGCAATAATATATGGAGAACGTTATAATATCATGCTGATCTAAAATTTCTAAAAGGTTATATATTTCAGATATTAGTTGTAAAATTGAGAGAATATGAAAACGCTATGAGGAGTTATGCGCTTTCTCGCGCTATCTATACAATTACAGCTCATTGTTTTCAGAATCAGATCTCTCATTGCTTCTGTTAAGCAATGCCGTTGTGTCTTCGTTGTTTTGGTGCTGAAGCTTCTGCGACCCTTTGTAGTCATAAATCTGTACCAAGAGCCCAAAAAGCAGTCCGACCATTCCAATAATCAGCGCCATTGTGAATACCCACGTGTATCCATACTCATCGAAAGTCGCGTCAGCAATTCGGCCTGAAAGGATAGCAAAGACAATCATTTCTGCTGATATGATCACCGGAATTAACGCCGTTGCGATTCCTAGCTCTTTTTCTTCAATTAACCTCAGCAAACTGCCATATCCTGAAACAAACAACGGACCCAACCCTAAACTTAACAGCGCAATCGGAAGAGCCGGCCAAAGGCAGCGTTCACATTTCGGTGCAGTGATACTAAAGAAAACTCCAGATTGAATGAGTCCTATCGATATCATCAAGAAAATTGGTAGCTTTCCTACTCTATCCGTCAAAAATCCTGCTATTGGCGTCGCTGCGCCGGTAAGCACCTGCGACACGGCCAAGAATGACCCGGCTTCACCGATAGTAAAATCATACGAGGTTTGGAGATGCTTCCCTAGATACAACTTCACGATGATAAAGGAATCCACGCCGAGACTCGCTGCAGCGAGGAGCAGCCAGATTATCGGAGGGAACTTCCTAATGACTTTGTAGGAGATGTTCGTGTTTCCTTCCTGGGAGGCCGCATCGCCTCCTTTCAGCGTGAGAAGCTTCTTATGCACCATCACGCATCTGATACAAATCAGTGTAGATACAAAGCAGACGATGACCCCGATGAGGAAAGGAAATCCTAATGAATGCGTCATCGAATAAAGATTCGGATAAACAAGATCACAGACGATCGCAGCGCCTGTTTGCAGCACCACTGCCGCTCCTAACGCCTTGCCGATGTCATTGTTAACGTACCAGATGCCCACGATTTTGGACCTGGCTAATGTGGCCGCTTCGCTGGCTGAATTGAATATTACCTTCCCAAGGATGAAAAGCCAGAAGCTCTTTTGATAGGTCGCCATTGTGCAAACCGACTGCCCCAGGATGATGAATAGGTTGGTGGCGAGAAAACTCTTCGATGCGCCGAAATAGTCAACGAGGAAGCCGCCGATCAGCGGGAATACGAATCCCGGCATGGTTTCTGCGATAACTAGGTGACTATAATCAACTTCGTTCATGCCCATTTCTTTTTCGAATGGTACTTGAAGCGTGGGCATTGCCTGGGAGTTGTATAACTGTCCTAATTGAGAAAAGCAGAGGAGCGCGAGAAAGACCCATTTCTTGTTTTCGCGGAATATGTTAGCCTCGATGGATGGTTTGACTATCGTGACATCTGTTCCCATGGATTTAGTGGGTTTGGTGTCAGTGGCTCAAATTTGTTTTTTTGGGAATTTATTTTCTTAACAGTATAACGTTTAAAATTGAAATAGCCCTTCGATGTTTAGAATACAAAGGATTATCATTTGTGAGTCTGAACAAAGAAATGTTATAAGCTCAAAATTTGATAGAATCGTCAAATTCATAGTTTACTATGAACATGCCTATGAAAAAAAAAGATAACGATAAGTCTTTTTGAAGAAGAGACCCGATAACTTGAATTTCAAATGATTGTTAGAGTTCCTAAAAAAAAAAATTTACATGGCTTCTAAAATGTACGCTGTTTGGGCTCGAAGCAGAATTTAAGAGATTTCTTGGCTAGCTTAATAGTTTTCGGCAAATTCCATTTAGATGTAAGCGCCTTATAAGATGGATCATTTGGATCAAATCATTGAAAGATCTCAAGACTTCTCTAAGTTTCCCCCTCAATGGTAATTACAGTATCTGAATATCATGATGGATTCCGCTAATATTTCAGAAAAGAGACCCAAATTAGATTTATTTCATTAAAGGACGAGACGATTAGAATATCATTGATTCAATTCTTTATGTAGAGGATGACTAGCTATGTGAATTTCATCAATATGAATCCTGACGAAAGTTATTTAAATCTTTTCTTCTCCAGCCCACTTGGCGTATGGTGGCATGAAGAGCTTTGGATATTTCTCAGATTTTCTGTAAGCTTGGATGCCTTCGTTGGCGTAGATTCTATCGTGGTATTTTTGGAGATTTGGGTAGTCCTTAAGAACCTCTGGGCTCATTCTGACAAGAGTATCAAGGAAGAAGACAGCCCAGAAGTCAGCCCAGGTAAGATATCCAAGAGGATATTCTTGTTCTCCAAGAGCCTTGGAGAGCTTTGCAAGAATTGGAACGACTTTAGTCTTGATGGTTTCATCTTTGATGGTTTCGAAATCATCTTTCCAGACGATTGGAATGTAAGCATTGCCCAAGTCTTTGATGATACTCCAGAGTTGGAAGACTCTGATTTGATCGATGTCGTTCTTGCCGAGAAGGTCGCTATTTCCGCACTTGCCAGCGGCATATTGGGTAAGAGCCAAGCTTTCGGTAAGGACAACTTCTCCGTCCTTGATGTATGGGATGCTTGGAGCCCAGGACTTAAGAGCTGGCTTGTCCTTTCCGAACCATTCATCTTTCTCAAGGTATTGAACCTCTTCAAATGGCACCTTGAAGTAAGAGAGCAAAAGTCTGACTGGATGAGCAAGACCTTGGATACCCCAGTAGCCGATAGTGAGTTTGCTGTCTGCCATTTTTGTTAGATTTTCTGAAATATCTTTTTTGATTATACGAAATATCTTTGTTCGTGATTTATATATAATTTAATTAGTTGGGGTGATTCATTTGGATGTATTACACGTATTTGATTCCGATATCAGGTTTTTTTTGGAATTACAAAGCTAGCCAGTATGCTAGTCAGAGAGATCACACGCTAGTTATGAGTTTATGCAAACTGTTGGTGAGTGATGAAGGATGCTCATAACATATATAGCATCTGGTTGCGTTGGTAGAAGTTTCTAGAAATTTCCTCAAATAATGAGGAGCTGGCATGCACTCACACAAATCAAGCGAGTATCTTTCTTGATAAAATCTTTTGTTGTAAGTTATCCGAATTGAAAAGCATCAGAAAACGCCTTGGAAATTAACTATTTGAGCAAGAGATTTTAATTCATTTGAGTACAATTTTCGGAAGTAGCAACTAGAAACTGGACTTAGTGGAGCTTTGATCAGTCGAAGCTAAATGCATTCGTCGTAATAACAGAGTTGATAAAAGTCAGAAATCAACACATAATTTCTTAAAATGGAAATATAGCTTACTAAACTAGGCTCCAAGTAATTCGTTGAGAGATGTTAAAGAAAGCACAAAGTTTCCCTGAGTTAGCACAGCGGAACCTAAAATGTTGTTTTTACTCGAACGAAGCAACAATATTATGTTTATTGAAGAATTTTTAGGTTCTACAGAGAATACCACCTCCTTTTTACGCTAGATTTCACTCTCTTCGCCCATCAGTCAAGGTAAGCGAAGGATGAGAGAAACTTTCATCCAAGTTTTCATGGAAAAGATGTTAATTCTTTGAAGGATCCTTTAAAATCAAGAAGATTATTTTAATTTCGGATCACACAACACTGGCCAAGATATTTTAAACGCCTCTAATTTCAAGCTCTTTATTAAAGGATCTCCCACCCGAATTAAATTTACCCCTACATTAAACATCTATATACTCATTCGCAATAGAAGAAACTCACACCGCCAATTATTTAGAGATAAAACTTTCGAGCACGATTCAATGACAAGTAGGACTGTGTAACACTTGACAGGATTCTCAAGTGAGGAAGAACAAATAAGTCAGATGAACCTTATCTTGAAGATCAAATGAACAGGAACATCTATTCAGTCTATAAACTGTTATTTAGACCTTTTCTTCTCCTGGCCATGTGGCGAATGGTGGCATGAAGAGCTTTGGATATTTCTCAGATTTGCGGTAAGCTTGGATGCCTTCGTTGCTGTAGATTCTCTCGTGGTATTTAAGGAGGTTAGGATATGCCTTCATGGTCTCTGGGCTCATTCTGTTGAGACCGTCAACCAAGTAGACATAAATGAAATCAACCCAAGTAAGGTATCCAAGTGGGTAATCCTGCTCTCCGAGAGCCTTTGTGAGTTTGTCGAGGAAGGGAACAACCTTGGTCTTCATGGTCTCGTCCTTAATGGCTTCGAAATCTGGTTTCCAGACGATAGGAATGAAGGCAGCTGCCAAATCTCTTAGAATGCTCCAAAGTTGGACGATTCTAATGGTATCGAGGTCATTCCTTCCGAGAAGATCTTTATTTCCAGTCTTTCCAGCTGCGTATTGAATGACAGCCAAGCTCTCAGTGAGGAGGAAGTCTCCGTCTTTGAGGTATGGGATGCTTGGAGCCCAGGTTTGAAGAGCAGGTTTATCTTTTCCGTACCATTCGTTTGGATCATTGTACAAGATGTCTTCAAATGGTACCTTATGGTAAGCGAGCATGAGTCTTGTTGGATGAGCAAGACCTTGAATGCCCCAGTAGCCAATAGTAAGTTTGCTGTCTGCCATTTGCTTGTTTAAATATCTTTTTGATTATATAAATCTTTTTGGTTGACTATTTAAATTACAGAGAGTGATTCAATACTATTTTAAACACACGTCATTTGACTGCAATTAAGATTATTTTGAGAATTGAGTTGGAAGATAAGAGAGTAAAAAGTTTATGGATCTGCCTGGTGCTATTAAAGGAAAGGACTAGGTTATAGTAGCAAGCGATTCCATAAAAAGCCTTCCAGTCTTTAGAAGGAATGACAATTTTTTCAACAAATTAAGTGCTACAGTCAAGAGCAACCCTGATACATATGGAACCAATTTGAAAGAATTAAGACCGAATGGTCGTGGAGAGAGTGGCCTAGTAATGAAACATAGAAATGGAAGAAAGGAACTTGATAGATAATTTCGAAAGCAAAAAGCGAAGTACCTTTGCGAATCTTTTAAAATTCAAATGAAGGAATTTAAAATCAAGATCACGAACCACTGGCCAAAATTACTTAGACGCCAAATTCAAATGGATTACTCTTCTAAGTGTAGAGGCGCTTTGTCGACATACTTTGCTCTTATTTTCGGAACTTCTTCATAAAACAGAGCAATTCGGCTTATCTATAATTAATTAATTGCACTGTGAATTAGATTTTTGTACCTCGCTGAAAAATTAAGTTAAGCATGGAAGGTTTCATTAACAAAATGTCAATAGTAATGAGTGAATAGGATATTAGCCCCATTTTATGCATTATCGCTGAAGCTTGTTCTTCGCCAGACTCTTTGGCAAACGGTGGCAGAACAGCTTGGGGTAGCTCTCAGATTTGTGGCAAATCTGGATTCCTTCATTGGTGCAGATTTTATCATGGTATTTTGGGAAATTGGAAGAAATTGGAATAGTTTCAGAGCTCAATCTGCCTCACCCGTTCAATACATAGACAGAATGAAATCAATCCAAGTAAGAAGGCAGCCCAGAGGATGGTCTTGGTCTTCCAATGCCTGTGAGAGCGAAGGAACAATTTTGAACCTGATGGTTTCGTCTTCGATTGTTTCGACATTCATATTCGAAAGGAAGCAAATCTTAAATCTGCTAGCATTGAGATTGTTCTTGCAGAGAAGACCTTTGATTCTACCTGTTCAGCTTCCTATTGAACAACAGCTAAGCTTTTGTGGTTATTACAGGTTCTCCGTCCTTGAGGAATGGGATGCAAGTGTGGAGAGTAAGTTTTATCTTTTCCGAACCTTCCTATCACATCGACGTACAAGTTATCATCAAAAAGGATGTATCACTGAAGCTTATTAGATAAGCAAGAACTTGAGTGACTAAGTAGCCGAAAATAATCCTGCTTTCTTTCATAATGCAAAGATTGATTAAGACCCTGATTCGATTTAATCGAAATATCTTTGTCAGATTCTTTTAATTACAGATCACTCTCTCAAATTAATAGATAATTTTGAAAGAGTTATCTGTGATGCTGTTGGTTTATCAAGGGCACTAAAAGAAAGCGATGCCGATATATTAGGAGGAAATCCAATTGGATTACAATTGGTTATTTTGGAAGTGCTAATGTTAATAGATGTTTCTAAGAAAATGTGTTGTGGTCAACTCTGAGCGAAACCAGAATCTTGATTTTCAAGCGTGGAGAATGATTTTGTTCAGGGTTCCAGCACCATGGAAATATCAAATACTTTTACGTCCTTCTGTAAAGAGTAAAAGTATCGAAAATTTAATTCCATGAAAACCTAAAGACGATATAAGGTCTGAGTCAGTTTAAACTCAGTCGGTTCGTCATTTAAAACACTAATTTGCTCTGTTACGTACTTTTAGACGATCTCCATAAAGACCCTCAAAGAGCAATTGCAGGCATTTCCTTTTGCTTTACTGTAAGTTTCTAAGAGACTACTACGCACTCATCGGTTTTAATTCAGCCTTTCGAAAAGTCTAACCCAGCCTCTAAGAGGTGTGAAAAACATTTTCTGCAAACACTTGTAAAAGGAAAATCACCTCTAGATATCAAAATGGCCTCAAATCGCTGACTCATCAATAATTACTCTTGACTCTAAAGAGAAAATTAATGCTTAATTTAGAGTGTTGATCTTTGAAATAAGTTTTCATGAGTGCACTATTTATAAATCGAAGCAGCAAAATCACAGAAATAAAATAATAAATCTTTCAACCTCATTCACATCGCTCCGATGCACCAATTCATCCTCAACAATTATCACTCTTCCTCCCAAGAGGAGACTATCAGTAATGGCACTGTTTACCAAGGAAAACGCCGAGCCAACGACCAAAACGTAGCTATTTTCGAGCTTCACATCTCCACGCTTCTCCAACTTCAACACTTTATCAACGAATTTGTGACCCGTCTCGTCCTCAGAACTGGAGCAGGCCTCAATATTACCGATTGGCATGCTGATCTCTCTCAAAATGCCATCATTTTCGCTGCTCCATTGGAGAAAAAAGAGTCAGCAAGTATGAATAATCCATTTCAACTTCAAGAGCTAACCAATATCCATTAACAGTCAATTTCATCGATGAAATTGTTCATAGCACTCAAGAAATACCCAACAGAATCTCCTCCTGCTACAAGAATCTCAAAAAGCTAGATGTCCAAATGGGCGATGATGGTGATACTCCTCAAGAGATGAATTTCCACTCCAAAAAGCCCTCAGAGATCGACCTAGGAAAGAAAGATCCGGTCACCACTGACTCGAAAATCGGCTCGAACCCGACCGATATGCATGCTCTTCAACTGAAACCTCTTCCGTCAAAGGCTCCTGTTATCTTTGATGTCAATAAAGTGAAACATCTGATCCAAGATGATTTTTCCACCTGGAAGCTTGTTGAGCAAGGTACCTGGCTCTTTGTCTTTAATTGTCTCAGATTTATCTCAATAACAATAGAGAAAAACCTAAACGTATTCGGAAAACTTCATACAGAAGGTGACCCCAAGGTTTACGGAGGGATCCAAGGTGTTTTCCCTGACGGCGATATTGATGTCTGGGCTCAGATGAACCTCAATCCCGAGATCAGAAGGGAATGGGACAAAACTTATCCTAAAATAAAGCAGCTCCAAGTTTACTCAGAGAAGGAAGACATTCTCTATCTCGAACTTAAACTGCCTTTCCCATTCAGTAACAGAGATTTGGTCTTAAGCAGGTACTACCTGAACAGCGACAACCATGCTGAAGAAATCGAGAGACTTGGGTTCCCGAAGACCTCACGCAGACGTTGGGTGATTATGCAGCATTCTGTTGACCTCAGCGAGCACCCACCTCACAAGGGAGTAGAAAGAGCTGAGAACTATGCCGTGTTTACCTATGAGCAAGATGCACAGGATCCAAAGATGTGCTATAACAAAGCGGTCTCGATCATGGAACTCAAAGGAAACATTCCTGTCAAAATGATTCAAAAGAGCGTCGGAAAGTCGTCTTTGAAGCAATGCGCTGCCTTCAGAGAGGCTTTCTTTAAGAATAGACAGAGATGGAGTCAAATGATTAAAAAGTGAGTAACAAAGTGTGTTTCTTAAGAACATTTCGTGTAATTTGAACATTTTAATCTTCGAAGATATTTCTCAAAGTTAGTTTCGCCAATCATGAACTAGCAATCAATAAAACACTTGATGTCTGAGAATAAAAAATTAACAAATCGGATCTCAAAGATAATGAGATTTTTAGTTCTTTAGCGACTACATTTTTTTTTGATGAAATAAATGTAGCATTTCAAGTAAGAGCAATTTCTAATTACTGGTATTATGGAACCTTAAGAAGCAAGGTTTAAAAAGAAAATAAAGTTTACTTTTCAAAAAATGAGAAACCTTTTGGTCGTTTCCGCGCGGAGTGACTGATTCGAGATATCTATTAACAGATAGAGCACCCAATAATCGAACTTCTGCTAGAGATTCGACACAGTGATATCATTGTTATCCAATGCACACAGACTGATTTTCATGAAAACTCGCAAACCTACCAGCATTTCTCTCTCTGAGAAAATAAACCGATTTATTATCAGAGGAATGAGTTTAAAGAATTGTTAAAGATTGAACAAGTCATCTTTGTTTATTACCAGCTCAGTTAATATTATTGACTTCTATATATATGCGATTTACGGTCTATAAATTTTCTTCTAAGGTTTATTGCCAATGAACGATCTCCTTAATGTGGAATGTTTTTATGTCTTACTTCTTATTTAAAATCTTCAATTTATTTATCAATAATTTTACTATATTATCTCCTTTTTGTCTTTCATGATCATTATTAGTATTCCAGATAAACTCAGAGGTTCAACTTCACAAACTTTCGGTTCGATAGCTCCTCGTATTTGGTGATTTGACTATTAAAAGCTGCATTGAAAAGTTCTTTCGCAGTGGATTGCCCAAGTTCGGAATTGTGTTTCAATTCATCTTTAGATTCGTCGTACTTCTCAATCTCGCTCTCTGCTGTTTTTGTAAAACGCTCAAGTATTCTCTTGTTTTCATTTGATATAGTTATTTTATCAATGTTAATACGATTTGCTGTGAAAGGGGCTTCACAGGCACTGAGGACCTTATCACAAAACCATTTGCCTTCGATATTTACCCAAATCCGAACTGTTGTATCCCATGCAGCTGATGCAATATTCTTTCCATTCGGACTCAAACTCACGTAGTTCACATTTTCTGTGTGTCCTTCAAGTGTTGCAAGGCATTTGAAATTTTCTAAATCCCAGATCTTCACTGTTGTATCATGGGAGCCTGAGACTAAGTACTTTCCGTCTGTAGAGAAAGCCACGCTGCTGACCTTATTCGTATGACCTTTGAGTGTTGTGAGGCATTCAAAAGTCTGCGCATTCCAGATCTTCACGACGTCATCATCATCTCCATCTGAATCTCCTCCCGTTGCTGTCGCAAGATACTTTCCATCGGTGGAAAAGCATACACACTCAATCTCTTGATTGACCACTTCAAGTGTCTTGAAGCATTCAAAAGTTTGCGCATTCCAGATCTTTACGGTACTATCATCTGAGCCTGAAGCGAGGTACTTTCCGTCTGCAGAGAAGCCCACGCTATTCACGCAATCTGTGTGACCTTTAAGCGTTGCAAGACATTCACGGGTCTGGAAGTTCCAAATCTTCACTTCGCAACTTTTTTCTGAATCGACTGATTTTGCATCTTTTAATACTTCCTTTTTCTTGCTTTTTTGTAAACATTCTTCATCTAAATCATCATCATCTGAATCATCTGAATCATCATCTGAGTCATCATCATCTGAGTCATCTGAATCATCTGAATCATCTTCTTCTCCTACTTCATTTTTCTTGCTTTCTTGTAAGTCTTCTTCATCTACATCATCATCTGAGTCTGAGCCTACTTCTCCTGTAGCTAGATACTGTCCATCAGGAGAAAAGTCCAATCCATAGACACTCGAGTTGTGACCCTCAAGAGTTGCAAGACGTTTGTAGGTCTTCACATCCCAGATCTTCACAGTGCGATCTTCTGAGCCTGATACGAGGTACTTTCCGTCAGCAGTAAATTTAACTCTGTACATAGCTTCATCTTTGCTACCTTCAAGAA
>ENA-UOTX01000585-UOTX01000585.1-compost-metagenome-genome-assembly--contig:-NODE-585-length-37049-cov-15.727983_pt1 | contig 37049 bp, 40 predicted proteins | sample MGYA00238143_ERZ746982 | MGnify/ENA primary metagenome ERZ746982 (study PRJEB28758, sample SAMN06268862) | compost metagenome | isolation source: single cell | place: USA: California, Emeryville, Joint... | reverse complement strand
TCAGAAACGACTCTTTATCAAACGCAGCGTTCAAAAATCCTATAGATTTCAAAGATCCTCCATAAAATACATTACAAAGAGGCTCTTTTACCAGTATATTCAATGTATCCGCTTTTGTTAAAATCCAATGCGTCAAAAACCTTATCAATATCAATTACTGACTTTCCTTTGTAACCCAACTCGAAACCTGATTTTGTCCATAAGTAAGACACAAAAGCACTATCACTTACCTCTTCTCAAATCATCCTTTGTCAGCATACCGCGGCCTTTCCAATCCAGCGCTGTCCAGGTCTTTATAATTTTGTACTTCTCTTCATACGTTGAAAAATACGAAATCAGAAAAGCCCAGAACGCGTTTTTCAACAACGACATTCCTCTGAAGCTCGCCAAAGTTTCCATGATTTCAGCATCGATGTTTTTCTCTAAGTGAAGCTCTTGCAGCATTTTATCAAACCAAGGGTGCTCCAGACACTGCTGGGCTGAGAACCTTCGAGCTGGGTCCTTTTCCATCATTTTCAAAATCAAATCCTTTGCCTCCTCTGACGCTTTCTCGAATGCTACCTTTTTCACCGACACTTCTGCTCTTTTGATTTTTTTAATAAGAACTTCCTCATTGTGACCTTCAAAAGGGAGCTTGCCCGAAAGCAGCATGTACAGCACCACGCCGCAAGACCATATGTCGCATTTTTCGTTGTAGTTCTTTTCCAGCACCTCAGGGGCCATATAAGCAACCTAACGCAAGGCATTTTTAAGCTCATCATATATAAACCATTGTAGTACTGTTCCTTTTGTCTGTTGTAGTTTGATATTCTTCTGAAAAACCGAAGCAGCACCAAAATCAACCACTTTCAGTATCGAATCGGGGTCATCAGTCGCAAACATGATGTTCTCGGGCTTTATATCTCTAGATCACAGGTGAGAACTCACGAAAGACACGCAATTACCGATGGGTTATCCCTTTGCTGTGCATATAGTTAACGCATCTGAGTATATCTTTCATGAATTGCGCGATTTGAATCTCAGTGAACTTGCCGCCTTTAAGCCATCTCTCGGAGAGGGTCCCGCCTGAATATATCTCAACTACGATATAAAAGCTGTATGGATCGTCGTAGTACTCAATGATCTTCAGCGCGTTCGGATGATCCTTATTTCAATTATGCGAACTGGGAGGAAGTTAGGGTTTACCATCTCCCGAAGAAGGTCTACTTCTTTCAACAGCTTCTGCTCAGTATCTTTCGACAGATTATTTCTCCGCACCACTTTCACAGCTCTTTCGATGTTTGTGATCTTATGGATTGCTCGTTTAACCTCACCGTAACTCCCTATTGGCAGTTACGAGACTCCGCAGTAAGCTTTTACCTTCACCAAGTACAGCAAGAAATTTGTAATCATCCTTGACATCTCGGTCAAGCACCTTTCGTATCATGTCGCTTTGACGAATAGGCAGCTGCTTAGGAACAATACTCACAGCTAGCAGCGGTTAGTGATAAGCGTTTAATCATCTCTTACGTTCAGCGACTCTGTCTTTGCCACAAGTCTTGCCCATTTTCCAATGTAACTCCGTTTTATTTTCCGTAAAATAATTTTCGATGAACTCTCTAAATGCCGCCTATTGGTAGTGGTAAATACAGAAATGAAGACTCAACTGTTTGAATTATCTGATTCAGCTCAAGATGCATTGTGAGACTAAAAAAAAGTGAATTGTGGGTTTTTTTTTGACCTCAGCAAATGGGTTATTAATGATTGCTTAGGCATGCATATGTTATACACTATATCAATTTAACTCTAAGAATATAGGCATGAGAACCAAATATTTGAAATCCAAAGAAAGGATCTGCAAAAATTTTGTAACTATACTTTGATCATCAATGCCTTATGCCTTGATAATCAAAGTCTATGTAAGATATATATATCTATCTCTCTGTCACTCGCAACAGCAGAAATCAGTTCGCTTCAAATTTGACAGCAATTTCTGGTTTCTCCTGCTCAAGTTCCATTTGACAAGAACCATCATGCTGTGGGCTTTGGAACAGGGTCTTTTCAGTTGAATCTTCGAGCAATTTGCTCTTAATTTGACTAAGAGAAGCACCTTCCATTGTTTTCTTTGTCTATTTAATCGATAAGCTTATGAATTCAACAATGTAATGTTATACCATGTGGTATTTAGAGGTATAGCACTTCTGGCACAAGCCCAAAGCATATAACTTTTCATGGGAACAGTTCCAAGGCTTTTTCGTTCTGCCGACCTTGAGGTAGCAGCTGCTGCAAAGACCTTTGGCGTAATGATCTCTTCCAGTATGTCCGCAGATAAGAGTTCTAATAATTTTCGTTAATTCATTCGTTTCTCAATAAAAAAGCTTACTTTTTGGTGTTTTTGTTAAGAATTGAAATGACTCGAGACTTTCCAGATTCCTCTTGAGGCTCTTCAACGGTGGTTTTCTTTGCAAATTTCTTCTGCATCAAGCTGAAAAGCTTCTGCGACCTTTTTCTTTTGCCAGCGGAGGCGCTGAACTCAAATTTGCCAACAAAGGCGCAAGATTCATGGTCTTTGGGTCCAGGACTCATGGCAGAGTCTTTTAGGGTTGAAGCTTGGGATGACTCCTCAACTTTGACGTCTACAAGCTTCTGAGGGGTCGCGGTGGCGGTGGTGGTGGCGGTTTGAGGCTCGACTGATGTGGTGAGGATGAGGTATTTCAGGTATTCTTGGAGGTTTTGAATGGCGATTAAGTTAGAGAGCTGTGCCTGCATTTGAACAGCAGTGGTAGCTGGGATTCTCATTGGGAAAGAGTCTTGAATGGTGGACATTTGGTAGGACAGCTAGTATGTTGAAATTTTTTCGATTTTTTTGATATATTAATGAGAATATCTCAGGGAGTTTATATCGGTGATGGTATAAACGGATAAAAAAACACATCATGAGCAAATACAAACGCTTATGATTTAATAAATTTGGGATTTGGATAGAGTTAGGTGAAAACTCAGAAAATTAAATTGATCGTTTTTTACGCTTGTCTGCGTTTCGCAGGTAAAAATAACCGAAATTTACACTCTTTCTCAGTCTATTGAATAGATTTCGGAGAGGCAGCCTTTGAGGAGTTTTCAATTGCTGAGAAAGGTTTTCCAGGAACTATTGATGTGATTTTTACTAAAGAAAGCTATTTCGAGTTGAGGTTTGTTCGCGGATTAATGCCGAACGCGTTATTTATTAAAATAGATTCAATGCAATAAAGTCTGACGTTATCGTCTAAATCGCTAGCGCTAATACATTAAGAAAACGTCATTGTATATGTACGCACTTCGCTGATTTGCTAGATCGTATGCAAACGATCTTTTCCTAATGGCCCGGAACCAATAGTAGTATTCAATGAATACGAAGCTGGCGGATGACCGCGTGTTATTCTCTTCTATACTTTGGATTCAGTATAACGAAAATTACCGGCCTATTCTCGAAAATAGCGAAAGAGAGTCCATTTAGAAGCATTTAGAAGGAAATGTCTACAGCATTGAAAATCAGAGGAGGCTTTCCTTTTACAATGTTAGAGTATGAAAGGCAACGTGCTCAAGAGTTATCGGTCTGACGTATTGATTCATCGTCATCAAATCCCGAAAATAGAGTAAATGAGATAATTTCGGGTTTGCGCTAATTTAATAGTTTCAGTCGTTTATATCTCACAAACTCACAAAATAAAATCTTATTGAATCACTTTTTTTCAGCAAATCAACGCAGATATTTCTCTGAAGCAAATCTTTCATAAAAGATCAGGAGTTCTATTGATTTCGGGTTCTATCAAACGTACAAACTGATATTTTACGAGCATCTTTGCCCTTAACGAAAGAAATCTCAGAATTTTTCGCAAAATTATACAATCCAAATTTGCTTTGTCCAATCATATTTTCGCGGATTTTCAAAGCTGTTCAACAATATTAATACACCGAAGGATTGCAAATACGTTTTGAGTTAGCAATATGTTTTCAAAGGAATCCTTACTGTACAAATCAAATCTAAAGCATGATCCAACCTGTGATTTACAAATTAGCATTTCCTGACGTTAGCATCATAATATATTGGTTAAGTGGCGATTTCCTCAAATAAGGTTATTAATTTGCAGCAAATGGCTACTTTTTGTCTCTCTCGTTATATTCAAACATTTTTCATGAAAAACTCAGCATACAGATCTCTTTCATTAATATCAAACGCAATCAATAATTTAGATATATTAATTAGCCTTACACACGATCTAATTCTCTTATTCATAATAGTTATTATAGTTTGAAATCTTTTGAGAATATCCACTGTCCAAAATCTCTCCTTTCGTCGTCATTGCCGTATATTTAATCTCTTTATCGTCTACATTGATAACCCAAAAAAAGTTGACTGTATTCTCAAATTTCTCCAGCACTCCAGTCGAATTATCCTCCTGACACCTTCCAGGCGCCACGCCCCAGGATCCGTCTCCTAAATAAACAGTTCCGTTGGGATTAAACTGCCGATTGGTGATCGGAAACGTTCTTTTGAACGCATGCATGTGGTTCTCAAAGATCGCCATATAGCGGAAACGGTCGAATTGAGGGACCCAATGCTCCTCGCCTGAGCAAGCGTAAACACAAGACGAATAGATCGGGTCGTGATACATTGCCATTTTTACATGGTCAGGGTATTTCTCTGAAACGGACTTGATAAACTCTAATTGATCCCCGTCGTATTTCGAAATGTACCCGCTGTCCAGGTTCATTAATAATATCTTTCCAAGCAAATGGTAACTGTAAGAGCGGCGCTCGTTAATATCTGGGATCACTGCCCTGTCTGGGGCCATGGGGTCCGGTTTCGTGCTCTGGGCAGACCAAGCGTATAGCCAAGGGCCTGACTCGCTAAACTCGATTTTTCTCTCAGAGTTTGCGTTCAAGCCGATGTCATGATTCCCGACTGACATCACAAAAGGCACGAGTCTCCCAACTCTCTTGTTTAAGTCCTCAAACATGCGGAAGAAGCCATCCCAGGCGTAATAACAGTGCTTTATCCCGTTATCATAGGCAGCGTCGCCTCCGATAAGCACGACGTCAGGGTTGATCAAACTTATCTGAGTTAACGCCTGGTAAGAGACATCATTTGTGCCGACATCGCCACCTTGGACTATAGTCATCGATCCGGTGTAGTTTTTATCAGGAAGGGTCCTATACCTCGCAGCAGTCTGGACCTGGTTATTATAGTAGACTTGTATGTAATAAGTGGTATTAGGTGTAAGACCACCAATAAAGGCGTGATGGACGACCCTCTGACCTTTACTTTCGATGGTATCAATGATGAAGCTTCTGGGTTTCGTTGAGTATCGGCCCAGCTTGCCTTGTAATAGCTTGATATTGGTTGCTTCTTCATAATGGATGATAATATCTTGCGTTTTGATATCAGTATGCACATTAATGATGACTCCATCAGAGCCGTCCTCGGGCAGAGTGGCAAAGAAATGGCAGGGAGGGCCAGGCGGACATTGGGTATCTAGAGTGAAATATCGAGTTAGCATGCTACTCCATGTCACTGAATCTCCGTTCCCATTGAATCGGACGCCGGCTTCGTTATTGTAGGCAACAAGGCAGCTCCCATGAAAAAGCAAGGAGAACCCAAAAGAAAAGCACACAATGAAAATCAACACTCTTCGCATGCGAAATGCTTTGTTTTGAGCGGCTATTTGCAGAACGCGGAGGAAACGCCGGGTTCTTGATCCTCCGAACTTGGTACCTGAAGGATGGAGACGGTAGAGGTGGTTGAAGTAATGAGTTAGAAGGATGAGTGCTGATAAAATTGCTGAAGTTGGAGCACTAATGATCTCGAATATCAGCAAAACAATGGGAATAAAGCCCCAAACAATCGCTGCTGACCCAAACAAAAACACAATTGAGGCAGAAAGTTGCATTCTCGGCGATAGTTCTACGTCTTCATCATCTGTGTCTTTCTGAAGCTGTAACTCCGCGATGATTGCTGTGGGACTTCGGAGCTTTGCAGTTGCTGAAGCCGGTTCTATCTCTTTGATAACAGGTAAAGGAACCGACTTGGTCTTTGTACTTGAGTATTTCTGGTATATCCTGGTTTTTTTCATTAGTAGTATTTTTGCGAAAATATAGGCAAGTAAGCCTAAGAAAGCAAGAAATCCTGAAAAACTGAGCCCAACTAACTCTCGGTAAGTGACGTGTTTGACATAAAAGAAAGAGAGGATTCCCAACCCCATAAGTTTCAAAAAAATACAAAGTTTGATAATTTAAAAAGCTGTGGATGTTAATTTTTTTTCAACTTCTAAAATCTAATGGAACTATTCGCTTTAAATGGGATCCTTAATTCGATTCTGACAGAAAAAGTTTTAGCAAATTAAATTAAACCTTTTAAAGCATTCCACCTTTACACTAAGGAAAGCTAATGCCAGCTTGTTATATTCAGGCCATTCTCTGTAATTTTTGCTTGAGATCAGCTGTTGGGGCTGGTTATCATGTATTTTCTAACCAACTGACAAAAGATAATAATTCAAATGGAAGAAATTTCAAAGTACTCTCTAATCAGATCAATCTTGTCGAAGAAACTATTCAATAAGAATCATTGTATTAGCTAATACAATGTCGGTTGTTAAGGAAATATGTATCAGAATGTAAATGCAAATAAGCAAATTGTTTTATTTTCTCTCAGGTGATGCCAATTAAAAAAATTCTGATCAAAGTAAATAAAAAAATGAACCAGACAGACAACTTGAATAACTATATACATTTCTCCAAAACTTCTTCGGTTAAAGTACCATTCCAGATCCGAATTCTTGCATCCATTTCACAAACTTATCCAAATCATTTTTGCTGACTGATTTCTGCACATTCTGCAGCGCGTCTACAAAGTCCTTCTGATTAACCGGCACATCAATCTCAGCTAGTAGTGGGTTATTAAGGGTTAAGGATCAATCGCAGTTTACATTTGAGTTCTTCAATTTTTTCGACCTTGCTCAAGAAATTACCTCCTTTGAGAAGCTGTCTTCTCATTGGCATCATTGCTGCCTCACGGCACACCTAAAGGAAGTTCAGAATGAACTCTAAAAGCTATTAAGTCTAGTTTACATTCGCGATATCCGCTCCGCTGTATCCTTCGGTTTTGCTCACGAGATAATCGAAATCAATGTCATCCGAAGTCTTCAGTCCTACTCCACAGTAAATTTATAAAATTTCTGCAACAAGCAACCTTTAAGATTGATCTTAAACAGTTCTTTTCGGCCCTTATGCGTTGGGAGAGGTATATCTATTTTTTTCAGCTTCGATTCAAAAGTTCGAGCCAAAAAATCTTACAAATTCTCTTTTCGAGACGTCTTCTGATAGCTTCATCGAGCAGCCAAGGGATGTTAGTCGCCGCTAGAACAGTCACGTTTTTCATGGTTTCTTCGCCTTCGGATTTTTCGTTCGCTCCCGCGCTGCTTACTACGCTGACGCCGTCCATCTGAGCCAACAATTCTGCTTTGACTCTTTTAAGGGGTTAATTAGTTCAAATAGAAATATTGAATGTTACCTTCTGCCGGTTTCTCCCTCACCATCTGACTCACGCTTCGAAGCAAGAGCGTCAATTTCATCAAAGAAAATGGTCGTAGGAGCATAGAACCTCGCCATTTCGAAAAGTATCTATAAAAGAAAAGTAGTTTAAACTTTGCAGGCCTGATAGAGCAGGACTTACTCTAACAAGTTTTTCGGAATCTCCTCTCCATTTAGATGCTAATGTCGCTGGAGAAACGTTGAAAAAGGTCGTCTTTCCTTGCTAAACCCGAAATTAACGCGAAAATAATGGGGGAACTAACCGTTGCTACGGCCTTCGCGAGCATGGTTTTGCCTGTTCCTGGCGGCCCAAACATCAAGACTCCTTTCCAAGGCCTTCGAATTCCCTTTAAAATCAGTTAGATGAATGTATATGTGTAAAACATTCAAACTTTAAAGAACTCAGGCATAAGCAAAGGCAGCAGAACGGTCTCTTGAATGATGTTCTTCGCTTCATCCAAGTCAGCAATGTCTTCGAACTTCACGTTGGGATTTTTGTCGATCACATCGTTCTCGAGCATATTGATCAGGTCTTCATTAGGACCTCTTCCGTCAGGATAGCAGTGATACAAGAATGCGCTCTTATCACCTCCTCTGAGAAATGATAGTAGTGTTAAAGAATTCTGCCTTCAATTGATTGAGTTACTTCGCATTTTTATCTTCCTTCTTCTCAGGCACTTGCCAAGGTTTATCGTAGGCTCTTCTATCATTAGTTGAGCCTCCTGCTTTTCCTCTTCGAAAGAATGAGTATAACAATAGCAGAACATATTATCGTACTTATTATCAGTCTTGCCTCCGTCTCTTGAGCCAGGTTTCTTCATATTATTTGTGGACGGCTGGTAAACCTAAAGTCAATTCATTATTCATTAATTATCATTTATTTCTTTCTTTCGGTGTCTTACCGGCTTTTTTTTTGGCATCGGCTTTACTTTAGGAGAAGGAGGATCCCACACCTCAGGGTCTTTGTATTGGTTTTGATTGGAATTCTGACGAGGGTCTTTCACGTAGATCACATGGTTAGGGAAATTTGAGTTCATGTTGCTATTGGGGTTTGGCCCTCCTTGGTAGTAGTTTTGACCCATTGGGTCGAAATTCTGTCCTCCACCATACATCTGCTGATGCTGCTGTTGCTGGCCATAGTAAGGGTTGCTGTTTTGATTCATGTACATAGGGCTCTGGTTATTATAGGGGTTCTGTTGCTGCATTGGTTGGTAAAACTGCTGCGGCTGTTGCTGTTGCTGCTGATAGTTGTTGGGAATTGGGTAGTTTGGACTCATGTTTTGGCTGGTAGGCTTTTCCTCCATCATTTTATTCTGGTGATGGGTAAAAGGCTTCTGATCGAATGGATATTTTTTTTGAGGCTGTGCAATTGGTCGATTATCCGGTTCTGTTTCCTTTGGATAGTCGTTGCTTCCGCTCGACATAGGTTGCTTTCCAGGCTCAGTCTTTTTGTCTCAGTAAGGCCACACTGTCTCTGAAAAAGTGTTACTTTAAACCCTTCGACGGTTCCTTGAAGCTCTTTAACTGTGCTCATTTCATTATAAAGTTCGCCCTCAGTCTTCTTCCATTCCTCGATAAGCATTCGATCGCTCACGCCTTTATAATGACTATAACCAAGAGTTTTGGATAACAAAATCAAATTTATGGGGCTAACTCACTTTCGAATCCTGTCAATTGCTTTCTTAAATCCTGATAATGAGTCAGCATAGAGTCCGAGATAGGCTTGCTCTCTAATGATTTGTATTAAAACGGTAGACTTCGCGACTGTCACCTGGCCACGCGGATTGTATTTTTGACTTCAGATAAATAGTCGGTCATGTCTCTGCAGTGTATTTTCTATCACGTATAATTTCAAATGTGTATGATTCAGTATTAACTTCCTATAGATAAATTCAAAAATTTATTGTTGAACACATTTCGATTAACTGAGCGAAAAAATAAGGAATAAGCCAGCACGCTCATCAGTTTGATCGGTTGAAATACTTTTTCGAAGCAAGGCTTGCTAATCCAGAGGAGCTGTCGTGGTTTTCTGAAGAAGGGAAGGGATTATCACAGCATATTGGAAATTATCTTCATTCATGAGTTATCAATTCAAGAGGCTCAAAATGGTATAGTTTTTTTATTAGAATATGAAGTAATGATATGAATAGTAAATTTAGCAAGCAAAAGATGGACTCAGCAACGATAAAATCTTAGAAAACAATAACATTTTTTCTTCTACTATTAATTGGCTACTTAAATTATTTACCAGTGCTTATCAAAATTGTGGAATAGCAAGTAAGACTATATTCAGGCAATAGTAGCATTAAGGGGAACCTTGGTGAACAATAGAGCTTTTCATAGAGACTTTAGTAGAAGTTTGTGGACGGCTCGTGATTGAGAAGTGGTAAGGGTTGTCTTTATGAAGAGATAGGAAATTTTTCGATCTAGTCGGCTGATATCTCGACGTATTCGAGTCTTTCTCTCGCGTGACTGGTCGAGCAGTGCTATTTGCATTACTAAGCCCTTTAGATAATTTACCTATGATATAGTAATACCTAATTCTCTTATTGAATGATGATTTTGTTTTATCTAGCTGACTTTGAGCCTTATGGGCATTGGCCTTTTGCTGTTCACTCTCCAGCGCTTTGCTCCTAAAAAGTTAATGTTATTTGATACAAAATCTTGATAAATTGGCCTTACAGCTGCTGAATCTTGAGTTCAAGCGGCTTGGAAATATATATCTGCATTTTCGATTGATCGGGAGTCTCTTTGGAAATCGAGACCAGGAAAGGGTCAGCTTCATCAGAAAAATTAAAGAATCTTGCGAGTGGGGTATTTGTAAAATGGAGAGTATCAGTGAGGATCTAGCCAAAGAAAGTGCTTTGTTATATTGAATGGAGGTCAATGAAGTACCTTCCAAAGATAGTTCTCCTCTTCATAAAGGAAATTGAACGTTATACTCTGATGTTCTACGATCACTCCCTGGGCCATAAAGCAGTATGCATGCAGTAAATCCCGCCATTTGATAATAGCCTCCACAACTTTTATCGTCAGCATCCTCAGCCCGGTTAAAAGATCTGAAGCCTTTGAGAATCGAGTCATTATTCACTGTATTGAAAGAAAAATTTCTATGTACCTGAGTCACTAACTCTTCTATTTTAGCGTTATCAGACGCAGCAGTGACCTTCTCGTTCGTCAGCTGCTCGATCACTTTCTCTAACTCGCTCAAGCACCTCTCTCGGTCCAATATTGTCGCGGTTGCGCGCTATTTCAACTGTTAAAACTGCTCACATAACAACTGCGTTACATGCACGGGTTCTAGCTCTGCATTCACGAGTTCAATTTCCTTTCGGAACACTTTGATCGCTTTTCCGACTTCTGAGTTCTTGACGATTGCTAACACAATATCCCTATTGACTCATTGAGAACTTCATTTGATTTATAAATAACTCTTACTTGTGAAAGGTTGGGATGCTATGATTTGCCCACGCAGTCATCAATTTTTGTTCTTCCGCCCGAAGTTTCTTTAATTTCCTCTGTTGAGAGCTCTTGAACTCGAATTTCCATTCAGCTTTATCAGAGGTCGAGGGCTCGGTTTTAGTCGTAGTAGCCGTTCCTGTGTTCAAAGGTAGTACTCTTCCTTTTGCTTCCGGCTTATTTAACGAGACTGAAATAGTGGAAAGACAAGTTAGTGAAAATTAAGCAGAAGAGGTCAACTTCGGTAGGAGGTGGTTGGACGTTCAATCGAGCTCGTCATTGAGGGATTTAACTGAAGAAATTCTTGGCTTTGGGTTTTAAAAACAGATTGCTGATTGGGCTTGGCCCGCCAAGTTGGGAGCACCCTATCATTTAATAAGATCAATACAAAGTCTTGGAAAAAAGTTACTTTTGAGGCGAATAGCACATGAAGCGTACTTTGACAGCTATTCCAATAATGCAATGAGATAAAGCTTTAAGTTGTAAAAAAAAGAGTAGTTTTACTTCGATTAGTGGGACTAAACCATTTGGAAGTATCGATATCGGTATTATAGTTGAATCTTTGATCCCAGCCATCTTCCTGCAAGGCGTAAGAGTTGCCCGTGGTTGATTAATGCTTACTTTTTTCTTTATGTAGTTCACGCAGTAGAGATTTTGTGTATTATCTAATCCATTCTTCAAGAGGAAGTTTCCTCGGGCTTTTGGTGAACTAAGCTCTTCTTTTTTCTGAGTGAATAGTCTAGGAGGTGATGAGATGATTTAGCAATTGAAAGCTGCGTACTTTGACATAAAAGGATCTTAAGTTCTTGTATTGCGAATATTTAGACAACAGTTATTAATTCCCTTTAATTTATTTACTGAGTCTGATTTTGATGCTTCTCAAGTTTTTCAAGAGATTGGCTAAGTGGGAGTGTCTCACATAAAGTTTGGTTTTTTGGGGTCTTTATGCTTGTAGTATGAGAAAAACTCATTATACTTCCGAACTCAGGGCAATTTTACACTCAGGTGAGATGAGGGAACCTTTGAGCTTCATTGAATCTTCACACTGAAATTCATTCTCATATTTCTTCAAAATTTCAACTGCTACTGATATATAGAAGCATTGCTCTTCCAATTCTCCACTCATTTCAACAAAGGCATCTGAAATGCTTCTTATATGCAAAAACAATGATCGAGCATTAGTGATAATCATCCCGAGAAGCAAAATATGTATTGTATGGACACTAGGACACCAGCCCATCAATTATTGAGCTAAAACCTGTTACTGTGAGGCAAGTCGTGGCCTGCAATGTATCAATTTCATAGTTTTGAATATATCCATTAAGATTTCGATAAATTTGCCGGAAGCGCTCCATCACAGTCCATTTCCTGTTTTACTACTCAAAATAGATGGAATAAGACACATCTAGGGCAACGAAGACTCCGAAAAAAATTAAAAAAAAGAATAGAACATTTTTGGTGTATTCCTCTATTACAATTCCTGCTCTATTGTCAGTCGAATATTTGTGAATGGACTGCTAATTTCAGCCTAAATTACAATCTCTAAGCTCGCTGTTTCAAAGCTATCTTTTAAATCACTGTCCTCACAAGACATTCCATATCTAACTGCCTACAATGTACTTTTGGAGGGCATTATTGATATTTCTGTTAATTCTTCCAATGTCTCCTAACTAAAACAGTGGAACTCGCTCTTTTTTAACAAAGACCTAAGCTCGCAACGCAAGCTTTTCATTTTCTTTGCGTTCTGACTTTGCACCCTATTTAAATCAACAAATAAAATATTTCAAAAACGCGTTTGAAAAAACCCTTGTATAAACGATGAATACACCCGCCATCCTAAACCTTCACTGGCCATCCTCTTCATGATAAGTCTAGCATCACTTTTCGCACTTATTACGCTATGAAATTCTAAATTAAGACGTAGAGTTTTTTCATGCTCTCAGTGATTCTTTTAGAAATCCGCTTTTGAGATCAAATTTTTATTCGAATTGTTAAATTTAATCTAAGGCACGAAAGTATTATCAAAGATTTGAGCTTACCTTCTTCAAAAATGGCTACCCAAGCACAGGAAAAGATTTCTGAAGTGATCCCAAAGCTGATCAAAGTCGATATTGTCTGTAACAAGAAAGTCCTCTTCCCTGTCGAGGTGAGTCCCTTTTTTCTGCCCTTAATAAGCAATTGTTAATTATGGTCTCATTAGTTAAATCCCAATGAAACCCTCATGGAACTCAGACAAATCCTCTCAGAAACCTCACAACTGTTTTTCTACATCAGCTATGCATTCTATTTCGAAGGAAAGAAGCTGGACGAGTTCTCAGAAGTGTTAAATCAGGCGAATCTCACCAACGGAAGCCAACTCGAGATTCAATTCCAGCAATACGATGAGAGAAGCTGCAAATATCACATAAAAAAGGTCCAAGAGTTCGTTAACAACCCTCAAAACTACGGTCACATCCTCTCTTGTAAGATAATTCCTATTTGGCGATCATCTTAACAACTCTTATAGCTCCTCTCAAATGGAGTGTAGACAACTTGCCAGATATGAAAGAGAAGCTCGAGAAGATCGAGGAGAGCCAAACCAAGAAGGAGTTCGACGCTAAGAACCTCCTCTCGATCAACGACGCACTGGAGACAAAACTTAGCTTATATTCAAACATTTCATCCAACCGTAAGGACAGAGGCGAGAAGGTCAACCTCTTGATCTCCTTGGGACAATCAGGTAGCTATTCTCCCCCGAAACTCGGCTCTAATCCCTTTTATAGCTTTCAATCCTCCATCTGCATACAGAAAGATGAGAGGTGACCTCGTTTACCTTCACCTCAAGACACTCGAAGGCCTCGAATATCATATCAGCGGCTGCTACAAGGGATTCTATTTCAATAAGTCATCCAACCGCGTGTTCGACCCTACTCCAGCCAACAACTTGCTTTCTTACTCCATCCTGGACCTCATCAGCTCTGTTTCACCTCTCTTTAAGTAAATTCTTTCTCTAACTCACCGAAATACTAACCTGTTCTCCTCTAACTAGCCAAAAGATCAAGGAAATCATCGACAACGAGAATATTTTACCAAACCTTGCTCAAAACTTAGCCAATCCGCTCAGTTTGTACTCTTACGGAAGATCATGGCTTGTCCCTGAGGACGAGAAAGCCAGCCAGAACCACGAGCCAAACTGGCTCCGCGCTGAGATGGCTTTCACTAACCTCTACGGTTTTGAGCCAAGCTCTGTCCGTGAATGGAATGACGAGTTCCAAGCATCGCTGGAACTCCCAAAGGACGACTTGTTCCAGAGACTCAACAGAGATAAGGCGCTCATCAAATCGCACTCTGATTTCGTTGAGGCTGCCGTTCAAGGAGCGAAGGCCATTATCGAGAAGAACTTGTTGCCACTCAACCCAATGGACCCACAGAACCAACAAGTCTTTGTTTATAACCACATTTTCTTCAGTTTTGTCACTCCTTGCCCTGATTCCTTCAAGCAAGAGACTGGACCTGATGCCTGCCCAACCGTCCCAATGTCCAACTGCGATCTTCGCAACCTCAAGGTGTTGTTGAGACTGAAGCTCTCTGAGTTGAGCCTCGTTCATACCTGTATCATTGACTACAAGGGCTGGACTGTCGTCGCCCAAAGCATCATTCCAGGTATTTTGAGTGTAGATCACTCGCTTTGCACTGAGTTCGGAACGCTGGATGATGGCAAGACCATCAACAGCAGCCCTGAGGTAACGCTTTATCACATCCGCTGACTTAACTAAGCTTCTTTCGAATTAGTTTGAGGCTATTATCAAGAAGGTCTGCGAGTATTTCTCCCTTGAAGAAGACATTCCATTCCTTGATGAGGCTGGAAAAGAGCACAAAATCTCAGGATCAGTTGAGGTTAAAGGCATCAAAGGCACCGACAGACGCCGCTATCTCCTCGACCTCCTCAGATTGTCTCCAAGAGACGTCAACTGGGTCAGTGAAGGTGACGAGTACCTTTGCTGCGTGCTTAGACCTGAGATTATCTCTCACTACGTCACTTCCAAGAATCTCATCGCTGCCCGCGAGAAAGTCCTTGAGGAAAGAGAAAAGGAACAGAAGGAATCCGAGCAACAACAACAAGCCGCCGCTGAGAATGAAGAAAACAAAGGCGAAGGTGAGATCACAGAGAAAAAGGAAGGAGAGAAGAAGCCTGCCAGCTCATTCACATATGCCGATTTCATCACTAAGCTCCAACAACAACTCTCTAGACCTGATAAGGAGAAAATCAGACTCAACTCCAATCTTTACACTAAGATCAAGCTTGGAGAGATCCCTAACATCGAGGACCAGAAGAAGAGACTCGAAGAAGTCGCTGATTTCATCACAAAGCAAGCTATTCCAAATCTCATCAAGGAACTTCTCCACGGAGAAGTCAGCCTCCCTGTGGACAGTCAGACCCTTGGAGAACTCCTTCATGGACACGGAATCAACGTGAGATACATTGGAAAAATCGCCCAGACCGTCAGCAAGAGCGAGAGCCCATTCCTCCTCATCTTGCTCGAGAGAATCATTTTCGCTAAGTGCCTCAAGCACTACACAAAGGAACAAATGAGAAGCACCAACCACGAAGACTTCCCTGAACTCATCGCCAGAATTTTGAACTGCACCTTCGGATCCGAGAAGTGCTTGGAAGTCCTTGAAGAGGGTCTTCAATTCAAGCAAGAGGGCGAGGCCAGCAACCAACCACAAGAAGAAACCAAAGAAGCCGCTGCCGAGACCGTCTCTAAGAAGAAAAAGAAGAAAAATAAGGAAGAAAAACCAGAAGACTTGAAGGTTGAGGAACATGAGACCCATGATGCCAACAAATCCGCCAAAAAGAAGAAGAAAAAGAAAGCCGGCATCACCAAGCCAGCTGAAAACGCTTCAACCGTCTCTGATATATTTATTCAAATCGATAATGTGGGTGCCGGTCAAGAGCAAGAGAAGCCTTACAACGCTATCAAGCCTTCAGACATCTGGAAGAGACTCGTTGAGATCGCGAAGAAGAGATACCAATACGACTTGCCTGAGTCATTCAAAGAATTCGTGCCTTTCAAATACCCACTTACCAAGTTGGCCACCCTTAGAGATTTTTGCCTTTCAACCGGTATCAAGCTCGCGACTAAGCACTATCAACTCCACCACAACGGAAAGCACCATTTCAGCGAGCAAAAGAGCCAAGGCGGCCAGAAGCCATCATTCTTAGCGTTCTCTGCTGAGGATGTTATGGACATCTCGCCTATTATTAAGCATTTGGACCCTATCAGCGAAGATGCCAGAGTCAACCTCGAAATCGTAAACAACAAACTTTAAAACTTAGAAATAACAATTTTTTCTTCATTCAAGGCATACAAACTCGTCGCTGAACGTGAATTCGAAGACGCTATTGACAGTCTCGTTGCTTCAATTCAAATATTCATGAACGTAATCCATTACTTCCTTTTTTTCTAGAGTTAACCGTCACAAATTGATAGTTGTATGGCCCAATTCACAAGGACATCGCCATTTGCTACTCTCGTCTCGGTTCATTGTTCTTCAAGCTGGAAGACTACCAGCAAGCTCTCATCCACCACAAGCAAGCCCTCATCGTCCTCGAGAAGTTCTATGGCACTGACCATCCTCAAACTGGTCACGCCTACCTTAACCTCGGTCTTTTCTACTTCTCCGTTAAGGAATACGAGAGAGGTTTCTCATACATGCTTAAGAGTCTCTACTGCTTCAATTTGGTCGGCGGTGAATGCGTAAGCAAGCTTTTCCTCCTCTTTTTTTAACGATTACTTCCTTCCTCAGCACCCAGAAGCTTCAAACGTTTTGGTCAGCTTAGCCAGCAAATACCAAGAGCAAAAGAAGCACCAAGCTGCCATCAGCTGCCTCCTCGAAGCTTTGGACAGAAGCACCATCATCTTCGGCGAAAAGAGCCCAAGAGTAACAAAACTCAAAGAAAATTCTAGATTTTATAATAATTTTTCCCCTCAAAGGTCGCTCACATCTACCAACAACTCGCTGTCACCCACTTCGAGATCAAGGACATCAAGAAAGCCACTGAATTCCAAGAAAACGCCATCAGAATCCTTAAAGAGGTAAACTCAGTGCATCACTCTGACAGACCCTAATACGCATGCCTATAGAACTACCCAGCCAATGATCCAAAGGTTACTGATGCGGTTTTGAACCTTCAGAAGATTCAAAACTCCGGCAAGGAGAAACTGATGGAAGAATCCAAGAAACAGGCCTCCGAACCAAAGAAAAGAGCCTTCGGTCAAAATAAACCTCTCCAACCAGCCAATGGACAGAGGGAAAATACAAATGAGATGTTCAATGCTGACCAAAGCGATATCAGAAACGACTCTCATTTCGTAATAGATCATAATTTAGTTGTGTGTATTAATAGTTAAATAGGAGAGAGAATCAGCACTCCAGCGATTGAGATTCGCAAAACTTCAAGCCAAGCAAGGCATGAGAGGACAAAACCAGGTTGATCTTCTCCGATACATGCAATATATGCAAGCCAGAAGCGGCTATTTGGGTGAAACCGGTCAAAACCCCTCGAAGCAAGAATAACTTTTTTATTCTGAAATCTCAAGAGGGAATGCCGGAGACTGTTAGGCATCTCTTCTAAAGGTAGCGAAAGATCTTAGGAAAAAAAAATTTCTCATTAATTGTCTGATTTTGTATATTGTTTCCTCAATCTGAAGCAAGAATTAGATTTGCAAGGTTGCCTCATTATCTAGCATAATTATTGCGAACTATATATCAATCTGGAAAAATGATAAAATATTCATTGTTTGTGAGAGGAGGAAAAGTCTATAGTCAATAGTAACAAGTTAAATGAAAAATATGAAGAAGAGAAAATAATTGTTCATTTGCAAAGTATCAAATGACTAAGCTGCTGTGTTCATCTATTGGACTTGAACCAATATTTTAAGATCTTTGAGATTGTTAGTAACAAGAAAATAATAAAAAAGCGTGTGGAATTACCAACGTTACCAGAAATATTGTCTCGGGCTCTGATAGTTGACAGAATTTTCACATCTAAGACTTTAGTTTCCACCATTCAACTGCTCAGATACAGGAAGTGAGAATGTCTTAACGAAAAAATTACGCAAAGAAGTAGTAATGGCAACTATTTGTTTACAACTCTAAGACTAAAAGGACATATAAGCAGTAAAATATTAAATAGATGAGTTGAATACTTGAGTATATCCAAATGTTATCTGAATAGTTGGATCTACTAAATTATTTGGTAGTACTAGCATTAGCATCTAAGAATTACTGAAAGTAACTTCTTTCAGGTTAGTTAGTATACATCATTAGAAAAATTAAACTTATGGTCACTTCTATTAAAACAGGTGTTTACATTATTTCTGCTGTGTGGTTATAGAAATGAAAGTTGAAACAGCCTATTTTTCTTTATTAAGCATACGTTTCCAGCTTAATATTGTATCAAAACACTAACTTAAATAAACCATTACTTCTCATTCAAGCAATCTAATACTCATTACTTTCAAATTATTTCAAAAACCAATGCAAATAATGCATCTTTAATTACCCATTCCCATGTTCGATACAATTACTTAAAGGAAAGACTGATAGCCCCATACCTCTCAATAAATATAGAATTTGAAAAAATGAACTAACTGTATAATATACTCCTCTACCTCATTACACAAATTTGAAATTTTTCAATTATTGAATAATTCAAATTCTCATCTTTCAAAATAAGTCGATTAATTTTCCAAATTCAATTTTCCTAAAAACACCAATTCCTTTTTCGGAATTTTTTATTTTTGCAAAATCCCCATTTGAATATAAAATACCACTGCAACAATTCAAATGACATTGATGAGCAGGCTTCTTTACTTCAACTTCATATGAACCTAACTCTGAAGATGATCTTATATAGAAATATCGGATGTGTAATAAAAATATACAAATCGCCTTTCCTCAAGAAAAATAAGCCTGGCTCTGAATTATAATAACCTTACCTCTTTATTCACAAACTTCTAGACTACACACTGACCTCTCGCTACATATTAGTCCTCCTCAGTGTGTACTTTCTTCCTCGCAGGGTAGTTTGACGACTCTCTGAACAAATTTAAGTCCATAAACGATTCTAAATAGTCCGGAGATCTCGGATGGGGGTCAAAGCCTGCGTTTCGTTTATGATAAACAAAATTATCGATTTTATTGTTGGCAGGGTAAGGATTGTGCTTATTGTGCTTGAAATTATCTGTGGGTGTGGGACTGTCGAGCTCATCCTGCGAGCTGCTGTCATCGTCATAGTCGATCGTATCGCCAGCGAAGCCCCATAGCTTTTCCGCTGAGAATTCTTTTCTGCTTCTCTCCTTTTCGACGTAAGTATACTTATCAACGCAGATAGTAGTTACCTTGTCGAGCAAGACTAAGAGTCTGCCTGCTTGGACGGGGGTAACATGATTTCTGAAATCGTCAACAATTGCTTGCATTGTCGTTGACTGTCTGAAGAGCTCTTTGCGATTCTCTTCGAAGTTTTGGATCAGTCTTGGAAAGTTATGAGGTCACCAGAAGGCGAGAGTGGAATTACTGGTCCATTTTAGCTTTTTCTTGAATGAGCTTTTTCTTATATTTCAGAATAGATTTCCTTTGGCTCTCCGTCAGATTGATTGCTGGACCAATCTTCGCCCAGATATGGCTAGAGGAAATAAGTTAAATAACTATCAAAAGGCGGGAATAGCTACCTTCTCTTTGAAGGGGCATCATAGTCTTCATTAGAGTACAAATTTTCCTTCTTGGAGTAGAACAAATCTTTATCTTTAGTTGTACTGGAGTGAGAAAAGTACATTGATGAAGAGATACCTTCTTTTGCAGCCCAGAGCAAATATTTCATATGAACAGGCATAAGCTGGTCAATTATTTGCTTGAAGAAGAAGTTCAGCACAGTGACTCTCTCATTGCCGCCTCCACCCAGTCTCAGCTAATTTTTTTAACAATTCGTCATTTCTCAAAGGGTAGATTAGTTACCCTGAGCGAATCAATTAACAGATTGATCTCTGATTCATCAGCGTCACTGTTGAGCATCTTCTCGAGTTTATCGAACAACTGCTGTTTGCCATTCACCATACCATTCAGCTGTGCGACAATTAAAATGATTATTTCTCAACATGAATATTAGTATCATACCAATTTGGTCAAGCCGCTCTGATTGCTCGAATTTGCTGCCATTTGTTCAATTTGCTTCCTCGCAGCCTCAAGCTCTTGGGTCAGCTGCTCCACTTTCTTCTCAAGCAAATCAACGTAAATCTTCTTCCTCATTCGACTGTTCCTCGCGGACTCGCGGTTCTTTGCCAGTTTATCGTTAGTTTTATCACCTGAAATATAATTATATTCCCTTATTATTAATTTTTTCATTTACCAGTTCCCTCACTTTCCTCATTCTGTAGTTTATTTTTCTTGGCTGCTACTTTGTAAGGGTGCACAGAGTTTTCAATGTTATTTTTAAAGAGGTCGTTTTTCTTCAAAATGTCTTCCGCAAGGTCAATTTTGCTGTGAAAAAGAATGGATATAAGTTCCCTTCCTTTAATGAAAAATTACTCTTCCTCTGCAGCTTTCTCACTAATCAAGTGACTTATCCTGTTTACATAGAGTGTTTTGCTATTGGTCTTCTGCTGCTGCTCAGATTCCTGGGCATTCACCCCATCATCCGCACCTTTCCTCTTCCTCCTTCTGCGCTTTTTTTCTGGTTTGGCACCTTCTTCCTCCTTCTCATTGATGTTTTCTATTTCGATTTTTTGGATTGCGTCGCCTTTTTGACCCTCAAAATGCGGATTCTAATCATCAATTCGTCAGAGAAGAATCTCAGATTTAGTGCTACATTGACCATAAGATGCGCTAGGCTTTGCTGGAGACTCTGATGCTGCTGGCTCGAGGCCTCTTGGGAGGCCAGCTCCCTTGCTAGAAGAGAATCTTGATCATTTTTTGGGTTTTGGCTACGATAAAAGTCAGCCTAAGCCTGAGGAGAAACCGCGTTACCCGGTGGTGTTTCCTTTAGATGCGTTCAAAAAGCTCAGAAAGAAGTCTTCTTTGACGATGGACACTAAGCCTGATTCCATGAGCTTGCTATTGTTGAGCATATTGGACATGGATTTATATGGACTTCAAGGTTTTAGGAGGCTATTGGATTGCTTTAAAATATATTTAATATATTTTTTTTTTATGAAATTCCAAATTTCCAGAGTTCTTCCATGCTCAAGAGTAAGATATGCGGTTTTTATAGTCCAGCCATTAAATTCCAAGGAGCGGAAAATAATACGCGTGGAAAAATACCGAAGTAGAGGGAGTAGATCACAGAATTTGAAAAGTCTGTTTTGGAAGCGAATAGATCCAATATAATCGTTACCCTTGGCCCGCTATGGTCAAGGGGCTCGATATAGTTATAAGGGTATGCATATAGGTGCTTAAAGTAATTTTATTGCAGGCGATAAATTAGGATTTGCGGGTTGAGTGTCGGTATGAGGGTTTTTTTATTAAATCAAATCGCCGTTGTGTTATATTTCAAAATTTAACAGCTAAGAAAAATGGAAACTTTAGACAGTTCAGACAGGCTTACCATTGTCTCCGGGACTGCGGGCAATTTCATGGACAACAAAACCTTTTCAAGTAAGCAATTGGTTCGTGGTTATACTCATTGATACTCTTCCCAGGTGATCAGGGTCTCATCGATTTCATCTGCCGCAAGGCAAGCCAAAAGCAAACAGCGAAATACCTTAAAACCGCTTTCAACGACACTGGTAACCATTGACTGAAGCAGTGGTTTTCTCATAAGGCATTCTTACAGGCGACTCCTTTGTCACGGCTGATAACTTGGGAAATATTCAAATTTTCCACGTTGATAAAAGAAGGTACGTTACCATCGCAAAGTCGAAATACCCTTCCGTTATGGCATACACCGATCGAGCTGGGGGACAGGTCATCCTTGCTCAGCCAAGCAAAGACGTTGAGGTTTTCACCGAGAGTAAGTTTTTCGAATATTGTATATTCTGATGGGCATTGACTCTCCAGCTGGAAAGTTAAAGAGCAATTTGAGAGGACATAAGAACGTGGTTCATACGATCAGTTTCTCTCACGCTGGAAACCAGGTCCTGACTTGCTCTTCGGACGCTTGCATGATTTGGGACTCGAATTCTTACAGACTTTTGAAGTAAATTTGGACTCGTTTTCCGTCAAAAACCTTTGCTATTAGGTCATTGACGTCAAAGGGTTCGCCTTTCACTAGCGCTGTTTTCACTCCTGATGGAGCCTCTATTGTGACAGCTTTTCAAGATGGAGCTGTGATATTCTGGCGATTATCAGACTGCTCGGTCGAAGACAAGCTGACCCTTCCGAAAGAGGCTAATATTAAGTTTATGGGGGTTTCCAAAGACTCTCATTACCTGGTCGCAGCGTAAAATTGCCTTTCAAAATTTGAATTTAATTGACTGTTAAGCGGCGACTCGACTCTACTCTACGTGATAAATCTCCGTCAGTCAAGAAATTTCACTTCGTACTCGGTTCCCGGAGGAGAGCCCATCGTTGGACTCTCAATGACCTCTAAAGACTGCGTTTCTGTTGTCTCGTATAACGGAAAAGTTTACATTGCTGATCTGAACTCTATGGGAGTCGTGGTTAAGAAAGAGGTTCCTAATAAGGTCAGTCCATTCCCCTTTGTATTTTATAACTAAAGTGATAATTTAGGCTATTATAAGCGCTTCCACTGATACCTCAGGAAAATTCCTTACCACTGTTGTTAACACAGGCGAAATCTACCTGTATGATCTACCAAAGCTTGCTCAGAGCGAACAAAAGTAAAAAATTTAAGTAAATTCTCAGTCTTATCGATTCACAGATCAACGACCGGAAGATCAGGCTTAAGCGTAACTTCCGATTTGGCACAGAGCACCTTGAAGCCTGTAAAACACTTCACGCGCCAGAGCGTGACTTCTGCAAGTGGCAGGCAATCAGAGCCGCGCTCACCTGGAAAACGAGACTCCTCCGAAGAGGAACCAGCGTTCAACAAGGAAAACCTCAGGAAAATTGCTAATGCCAATACGATGTCAATAACGACAAAAGGACGTCAAAGCACCACAGCGAGCTTGAAATCCGATACCCATACAATGGAAAAACAGTCAACAGGTGGCAAAGGAGCTAAATTATCCGTTGAGTCTTTAAGCAAGCCCAAGCTGAAACAGCTCCTTGCACGTCATCACGTCTATCCCGATAAATACCGGGAGATGGCCTGGAAGTTCCTCCTTGAAACACCAAATAACGTTGAACAATTCAAAGAACTCAGTTCCAAGGGAATTCATTCGGCCTTCAAGCATTTGAATGAAACCCATGAGCTGCGAAATCATCAACTATTTTCGAAACTCCAAGCGATCTGCTCTGCCCTCGCGTTCTATTGCCCGCTCTTTGGAGAGGTCGAGCATCTCCCAGAGCTCGTCTTCCCTTTCGTGAAGCTCTTCGCTTCGGATGACCTCTTCTGCTTTGAAGTTGTGCTCTCTTTCTTCTTCCATTGGGGCCAGCACTTCTTCGAGTACTTCCCGAACCCACCCGTCGCCCTCCTCCAAGACTGCGAAGAGCTCCTCAGATTCCACGACCTCGACCTCTATAACCACCTGAAAAACAAAGATATCTCTATGATTAACTACCTCTGGCCTTTCTATCGCACGATTTTTACCGAAATCCTCAGCCGAGACGCCTGGGTCGAGTTATTCGATTTCCTCGTGACTCACCGCGACGAGCCTCACCTCATAGTGTTTTTCTCTGTCGCGTATCTCAAGTACTTCCGCACCGCGTTGCTCCGAATCGAAACGAAGGAGGCCATGAAAACATTTGTCTCGACGCAGAACCCGGTGAACATCCAAAACGTGATTAAGCTCGCCGCAAGTTTGAAGAAGATTACTCCTGGCACTGCACATAATATCATGTACACAACGCTGCTTCCGCTTGAAAAAGGACAGTATCAAGTCTTTAAAATGTACCCGAAGTACGCCGCCGAGCAGCATAGACGCGTGAGAGAGCAGATGTACACTGAACGCTTACGCTTCGAAGAGAGAGAGAAACAGACTGGAGAACTCCAAGTTTTGACCACAGAGCTCCTCAAACAAGAGAGATTGTTCAAGGAAAAGCAAGATGCGCTCTTGGCCGCTGAGAACGAGCGAAGGGAGTTCGAGAGACAGGAAGAAGATCGTAAGCTGCGTAAAAAAATCAATTCTGAGAACCAGTCCAGAGAGACTCGTTTGCTGCAACTTCGGCTTCTCCAGGAGAGCCTGAAAGACTCGCTGGTCACTCAACACAAGGTCAGAGACACCGAATTTAGAGAGATGGAAAGAGAGTACGAAACCAGGAAGAGAATCGAGGACTTTGCGTTCAGATCGAGGATGGAAGAGGCCGCGCTTGCGCATCTTGAGGTGACCACAGCGAACCAACTGAACGAGATTATCGCGCTAAGAAACAGAGAAGAGCAGGCTAGACGGATCCGAATGGAGTTAGATCGAAGAGCTAGAGAGCAACACGCTCAGGACAGAGCCTTTGACGATGCGATTAGGGCTGAAGATTCGGAATTTAGACTGAAACAGGATCTGATAAGACAACAAAAATTGTTTGATTACGCGCAGCGAAAGGAAGAGAACGACCGCAAGGAGTTCGAGAATAGACTGGCAGTAGAGGACTTCGAGCGTGAGATGAAGTTCAGAGACGTTGAGAGAGAACGAAGAAAGCGTAGACTCGTTGAAGGGCATATGATAGATACGGAGGAAGAGACCAGAAAGATGAAGGAAGAATTTGAAAAGCTTAAGGCTCAAGAGCAGGAGCTGCGAAAGACCTACGTGGAAGCAGAGAAGGCTAATGCGTTGAGAAGAACGCAGAAAGAGCTGGAGGCGGTTGAGGAAGAGCAGAAGGTGCAAATGAGAGAGCTTGAGGAGTATAAAGAGAGGATAAGAGGAATGACTGAAGAGCAAAGGAAACTAGAGTTCCAGATGCAAGTGAGGGATTTGAAGTACGAATACGAGATGAAACTGCTTGAGGAAGAGAAGAAAATCCAAGCGATGATGCTAGAGACCCAGAAAGCCAGGATGGAGCAGCAAACGCTTGAGGATGAGCTTTATAATAAGCAAAGATCGTTTAAGGAGAAGGTCGATTTTCATAGGTCTATCAAGGTGGAACATGATAGAGTCATTGATGAAGAGAGGAGAAAGTTCTTCGAGTTCAAGGCCGAGTTGGACGCCGAGCTCAAACAAACGGAGGAGAACCAGCAAAAGGAGGTTGAGAAGAGAGTGAATGAGCTAACGTACCAGAGAGAAGAGCTCTTGGAAAAGAAGCTGGAAGAAATGAGGAATAAAATCCAGACGGAAAATATGATTAGTTATATTGATTCTGAGCTCAGAAGGAATGAAACGATGATCAAGGGTGGAACTTACGCTGGGGGAAGCAGCATGAAAAAGGATCACAGCTACTCGAGAGCCGGAGGAGACGAAAGAAGTAGATTTTATGGGTCTTTGAAGAGTTATTGACGTTTTTTATTAGGTATGGCTATGAGCCAAAACAGATCGGATAGATCGCCAGGAGGGTATCAACCCTCTGGTCAAAGGACCATTTCAGCTCCGCTTTCCGATTATACGCAATCGGAAGGTCGCCAAGGACTAAAGTCGTCTCAGAGAACTGGTAGAGCTGATGGGCTGAGAGAAGATGAAGGGCTTCAGGTAGTTTTATTATCCCTATTTTATTGAGTTATTAAATCCTATTGATAGAGCGGAAACAATGAAAGGACTTTTGGGCTGAGAAACCAGTCGAATTTGGGTTCTCCTGACTTCAGTTTGAGTCAGACAAGGAGTCCAGATCTTAGGAACCTGAGAGGCAGTCCGACTCTAACGTACAGCTCGCTTGAAGGATCAACGAGAAGAGACTTTTAGAATTACTGTATTTATCATTGGAATTTTGGCTCATACTTTTAATATTTTTCATAAATTTGTATCTTAAATCTTTTACCAATATCTTGAACTGACAAATAGAATCTAATTCACCACATAACATGAAATATGCAATTAATTCCTGCCGATTAAAGAACTACCATAAAATGTATACGCTTCAATGTCAGACCAGCTCAGTTACTGACTGATACTATTAATGAGCTGCATGCCAATTATATAAAAAAAAATGTTTTAGAGCTTATTATATGCCCAATTCTACCCTGAGCAGACGGTTTTCTCAAGCACAAAGCAGGGTGTTGATAAGGTCGAAAGCTAGTTTAATACGAGCTGGATTTTTTCTGAAGTTACGGAGGCATTTGTTAACGAAGAGGCCTACTATCAAGAGGACCATATAGAGCACTTTGAGCATAAGAAGATTTCTGAAGTTTCGCTGGAGGTCTTCAAGGTCTTCTTTTATGAACCAATATTGTTGGAAAAATAATAAGGGGAAAGCAATGATGGCGAGGAGGAGATGATTATGTTGGATTTTTCTTCAGAAAGAACCGAATCTTCACCATGCTTTATTCGATCCTTATCGATATTGAGACAGTTATTCATTTTTACCGGCGAAATGCTAGCACTTACTCACAATTAATTTATTTATTACATCAGAAAGTGATTAGAGAAGTAACCAAATGCCTTATTTCAGCTTCCTTAGTCTCTTCTTTCTTTTCGTGAGAAAAGCATCAAAATAGCGACCCTAATGGATTAGCATCATTGAGAGGAATCAAAAGGGACTAGCCCTCGGGAGTTAATTTGAAAACCAGTCTACTTAGTTAATCCTTATTTTAGAAAAGGTTATATACTACATTCTATCCAACATTCAAGTCAAGGCTAGCCTGGTTATCGTTGAGCTAGAGCTGACTTAATTGCTGTTATTGCAATCAACAATCGAATAAAGTTAACTGACTAACTGACCAGTTTTCTGTCAATCAGAACAATTTTTTACGGTATAAGTCCAAAGCATACCGTAAAGAGTTTTCTAAAATACTTTGAAAATACGAAACTTATAAGCAACCTCGCCTCTAGCAATTAGAATACATATAAAAAAAACCAAAAAACTCTAAAATGCTTGGCAGCGGCAGCTCAACTTCAATTGATTACATCGCCAAAGTTCTCATTATTGGAGACTCCGCAGTAGGGAAAACCTCACTTCTCCTCCGTTACTGCGATGGCAAGTTTACTGGCACCACAGTGTCGACCATTGGAGTAGACTATAAGATAAAAACGTTCGAGATTGACGGCAAGAGGCTCAAGCTCAAGATCTGGGACACTGCAGGCCAAGAAAAATTCAGAAATATAACGGAATCATACTACAAAGGGTCAGCCGGGGTTATCCTTACATACGCATGTAACGACAGAAAATCCTTTGAGAACGTAGGAAGCTGGGTAAAGCAAATCACTGCTCGCTCTGGAGATAAGATTTGCAAAATTCTAGTCGCAAGCAAATGCGATACAAAGGACAGAGTGGTGACTCTTGAAGAGGGACAGCAGCTTGCTGATTCCTATGGTATCAAGTTTTTTGAAACTAGCGCCAAAGAAGATTTAAACGTGAAAGAGTTGTTCAGCACAATGGCGAAGGACGTGAAGAACTATTGCACCAACTTTGAAAGCGTCCTTTTGAGGTCTACTCTTCAGCCAGACACAGAAATCAGCAAACCAAAATGTTGCTAATTTAGAAAATCAATCTCGTTGAATGTTTATAAGGCTTGTTATTCAATATTTTCGAGTTCGAGAAGAAATATCTTTTTTTTCCGAGAGTTTCTCATTTCATGTTCATCCAATTTGATGTAAATTTCAATTAAATCATTATCAAAAGCAGTCACTGTTTAATGCTAGCTAACAACTCGCAGTAATTTCTGCCTTCTTGCTATGGATGTAACTCGCTTATGGCAAAAAGTGGCTTCCAATAAACACGCTTGTTGCTGAAAAAAATCGCAAGGGGAGTGTTCCATTCCAAAGTATTTCCGTATCTGAAGTTAAAAAATCAATAAATTAATTTCGGATCTTATCAAGGTTGAATAATGGGAGCTTTTGCTAACTGCATACTTTGGGCGCTAGGTGCGTAAAACTCCTCCCGCTCTCTCTTCTAACCCTTTCGTTCGCAATCGCAGGCATACTTTCGTTCATCGTGGTTTTCTTCGGAATCCACATTGTGGAGGAAGGCCATATTGGTGTTTATTTCCGCACAGGAGCTTTGCTCCCAGGGACTACAGAGCCCGGAATCCACGTCAAGCTGCCCATACTTACCAGGTATGACGCCGTGCAGATTACCATGCAAACAGACAAAGTGACCGATATTCCTGTAACAAAGTATCGATTTCTGAAACGCTGATGTTTATAGTGTGGAACGAGCGGTGGTGTGCTGATATATTTCGGTAAGCCCGTTATGAGTGCGACTTTGACCATGCTTTTGATTGGTTAGATCGAATTGAAGTCGTGAACAGACTCAAAAAGAACCTTGCCTGGCAAACGATCAAGAACTACACCGTCAACTACGATAAAACTTGGATATTCGATAAAATCCAGTACTATCACATTAAAATTTCCTCTGATAGTTGCAATGCAAGCCACGAAATTAACCAATTTTGTTCGAAGCATACCTTACAGGAAGTCTATATTACATTGTTCGATCAGCTGGACGAAGATTTGAAGGATGTAATTCAACACCATTGCTTTAGACGTGTCTAAATCAGTTAATTAAAGGCTTTGCAAAGGGGATGTGAGGAATGGGCGCCTGGCATCGAAAGTAATCATCAACTATCCATTATGGTATAATTAATCACTGAACGCTATAGTTATCGCTGTGAGAGTCACCAAACCAACAATCCCGTATTTTTTTCAATTGAGAAGATAATAAATTGAAATCTATTGGCGCAGAAAAGCGATTCAAGCAAGCTTTGAGAAAAGAGAAATCGAACGAACAAGATTCAGCATGGCTAAAGAGCAGCAAAAGGTCAAAGAGCAGGGTATAACCAATGAATAACGAATTGAAGTAATCGCCTTGGTTTTCTTGTGTGTAGAGGCGGAAACCGACAAACTGTTGAAGAAATTGACTGCAGAAACGGCGTCCGAGGTCGCTAAAATAAACATGGAGATAGAGCTCCTGGAAAAAGGTGCTAAGCAGCAAATGGAGTACATCGACAGTAATATAATATACAGCTTCCTTGTGCTAATGGGCATATTAGACCAAATTTACATTAACCATAAGAGAGCTAAAGCCGAGGCTGAAAAATGTTTTTAAATATCATATTTTCGGAATTCTGACTTGAATTTGCAAACAGACAAAAGGCTCAAGGAAATCGAGGTCAACCTTAAGAAGTTGTCGACCAACTACATCAAGTTGAAAGCTCTCGAGAACTTGAAGAATTATCAGAAAGTAATGAGTTTTCCATAGGGAAAGTTGAATTAAATATGTTCATAGGTGTACTTCGGCAAGAGCATTCCTGACTTCATCGAATCTAACCTCAGAGTGTTTGATCTGGATCAAACAAGTCCGAAAAGCAAGTAATTAGAGATAATTTGAAGGGAAAAGCAAAGGGCGATTTCCATTGCATAGATGAAATCTTAATCAACTGTTTGAAGATTTATAAACTTTAACCTAAGCATCAGCAAAAATCATATTTTTAATGGCAGAACGTGATCTGCACAACAGTTATTAAACGTAAAAAAAGAATTTCTGTTCAAACAGATTATGAAAAATTATGTCAAATAAGCAGTAAGACTGATGTAATCAGTGTGGAACTCGAAGATTCACGTTAAATTTTTTAACAAATTAAATCAAAGTAAATAAGAAAGATATTTTTTACAAACCGAATTACTTGCAGTGAATTGCTGGTTGAAAGTGATGAGCGATCCTCTTACTTGTCGAGATGTCTCTATACTACCTTCCTTTACTGATGTTCACTTACTTCTCGGTCAGATTCATCTCTTTTTTGCCTCGCGAGCTTAAAAAATGAAAAAAGTTTCTTTAATCTTTTGTGAGCATCACGCTAATGAATGAGACTCCAAAAGTCAAATGCATACTTGTTGGAGATTTAGGTTTTATCTTATGGACTTCAGTGGTTAATGATTTCCTAGGTGTTGGGAAAACATCAATAATATCGCGGTTTGTGGGCGATCAATTTCGACACGAGCCGGTGACTCTTGGCGTTGAATTTCGGCAAAAAATCATCACACCGAAGCAGCTCCAATTTCCTGTTCGAATTCTGCTTCATGATACTGTAAGTTGTTGATTCAATTATCAATTCCGTTTTTAAAAAATGGACATTAGGCTGGCCAAGAAGCTTTTTGGTCTGTTACAAGGCAATTCTATAGAAAAGCCGATTGGGTCTTCTTGGTTTACGATGTTACTCAGTGACTTATTAGTATTGCTCTAGTGTTGAATTTAACATTGGATTAAAGGAGAAAATCGTTTGAAGACGTAATTGAATGGAAAACAGAAGCATTCCAGAGTGGAAAGGCAAAGCAATCCTACATGCTTGTAGGGAACAAAGTTGACCTCAATGCTCAGTAACAACAAAAACCTTCGCTTGAAATTTTCATTCCCACCTGGTTTCAGGAGAGAAGTAAGCACTGCTGAAGGAATTGATTTGGCAAAGGAACTGGAAGCGGATTTTTTTGAGGTCTCCGCTAAAGATGGGTACAATATAGAGCAAGTACACCGGCGCTTATTCCTTCTGAGTGAGTAATTAATTTTTATGAAAGCTGTTCTCGGAGGCTGCCGTCATTTTTTTAAAGAAGATCTCTGTGTCGCTTCCTCAAGTAATATAGATCTGCAATGGAATAATTATACTCTATGCTTTCCATATTTTTAGGAAGGAAAACTCCTTACACCTCCTCCAATCTACAACTTAAACACCGCCGAAACACTTCCAATGATCAAGAAGAAAGAAAGCAGCAGAAAAAGAAAGAGAAAGCGCGAGGGCTCCCCTGATAGTCGCAGTTGTGCGTGTTAATGCTCATATAAGTGAAATGAGTTAGCTGTTCAATATTTATAAGCTATCGCGTTCCAGTTTACATGCTGAACACAGAAAACCCTACAAACTTCTAATCGTTGAGACAAATTACATAATTAATCATAGTTCGACCCTGAGAGAGTGGTGCTAGTTAATTTGTAATGTTTTTTAAATTTCCTAATACCTAGATCCGATTTTCTTTGTAAATATATTTTGATTTATTCACTATTTCGAGAAATAGATGCAACTATATTTAGGCAAGCACTAATCCATAACCCGATATATATGAATTGCTTTACTAAAAAGCGACCACGAGGTCACATTCTTTTTAATAGGATCTTCCCCAAAGAACTCTCTTCTTGGCAGGCTTTCCAGTGAAGAAGCATTTCTCGCCTTCTTGGATTGGCTTTTGGTCCAAAGGAATGCAAAGAGTCTTTGCAGCGCCGGTCAATCCTTGTGGCTATTAATGAATTAGTATATTGGAACCATGTAATTTCAAAAGATAGTCTTACTCCCTCTTCCTTAGCGTCCAAAGCCTTGGAGTCAATGCCTGATTTCTCCTTGACCTTGTCTTCCTCTTCTTGCTCCATGCACCTAATACAGCAAATGAGACCCCAAACTTAATCTCAGTAACTACCAAGGAGTCAAGACGAATTTCTTTTGGTTCAATTCCTTGATGAAAGTGGCCCAGTCGTGAGCCTCAGCAATTCTGCTGTGGAGGATTTCAGTTGCCTTGCCAAGCATTCCCTTATGGATCTCTTCGAGTTTAGTGGCGATCTGGACGCATAACCATTAGTTTTATTAGAGGGACTTAAAATCGTTTACTTGTTCAGTCAATCCTTCGAGTTTCAATTGGTATTTGGCGTTGTCGTATCTCTGGACGGCTTTGACTTCTCCGTTCTTGAGTTCCTTTGGACCGAGCTCGAGTCTCAGAGGAACACCTTTCAGCTCCCAGTGGTTGAACTTCCATCCAGGAGTGTAGTTCTCTCTATCATCGATCTTGGCTCTGATACCAGCTTTTTGAAGTCCCTTCAAGATCTCATCGGCCTTGCCCAAGAGCTCTTCTTTGTTGGTGTCCTTGAAGAAAAGAGGAACGATGATGACTTGGATCATCGCGACCTTTGGAGGCAACACGAGACCTTGGTCGTCACCGTGGACCATGATGACAACACCGAGAGATCTAGTGGAAAGACCCCAAGAAGTTTGCCAGGCAAGAGCTGGTTGCTTCTTCTCATCAAGGAAGTTGATTTTGAACATTTTAGAGAAGTTTTGTCCCAAATGATGCGAGGTAGCGGCCTAGGATATATATCAATTAGCTCACCAAAACGCGCGGAAGCGGCTACCTGAACAGATCGTCCGTTTGCTGGGATGATGGTCTCAACGGTGGAAGTGAAATCACCTCCGGCGAACTTCTCACTGTCAGTTTTGATCTAAAGAACGTGAACTTATGAGTTCAAATTAACATGAAAGAGCTTACTCCCTTAATGACTGGAACGGCGAGCAAATCTTCGTAAACTCTTCTGTAGAAGTCAAGGATATCAAAGGTGAACTTCTCGGCTTCTTCTTTGGTAGCGTGGGCAGTGTGGCCTTCTTGCCAGAGGAATTCTCTGGTTCTGATGAAAGGAGTAGGATGCTTGAACTCCCATCTGACGACGTTTGACCATTGGTTGACTTTGATTGGGAGATCTCTGTGACTTTGCACCCACTTCGCGAAAGCAGGGTACATGATGGTCTCACTAGTAGGTCTGATAGCAACAGGCTCCTTGAGGTCGGTCTTGCTGTAACGAGTGACCCAAGCGACTTCAGGGGCGAAACCTTCAACGTGAGTAGCTTCGGTTTCAAGAGCCTTTTGGGAAACGAACATTGGGAAATAAGAGTTTTCAACTCCGAGCTAGATAATACAAGTCAATTAGAACGGTTAGGAGAGCTTATAAGAGTCTTACCTCCTTGATCAATGAGTCGAAGTATCTCTGAATCTGCTCCCAAATAGCATAGGCCCAAGGTCTGATGATATAGCATCCAGAGACGTCGTAGTAGTCGATCAACTCACTCTTAATAATGACATCAGAGTACCATTCAGAGAAGTTTTCTTCCTTCTTGAACTCAACACAGAGCTTGGTATCGTGCTTGTCTTCTTCCTTCTTCTCTTCTTCCTTCTTAGCGCCACCCTTAGCACCACCCTTAGCACCGCCCTTAGCAGCGGTCTCTTCTGGCTTAGGCTCAGCTGAGTCAACGAGGTTCAGAACGACAGGCTCTCTGCCGATTTTTTGCAGGAATTTCTCGAATTCAGTTCTCTTCAATTCAACGGTGTAGTCGTTTTGCATTGGGTGGAACGCGAGGTACTCCTCCTTCATCAAGGTCTCGTCCAAGATGAAAGCTTTGACTCTTTTGTTCTTATCGTTGATCAAACCAAAAGGAGTAACAGCACCAGGCTTAACTCCAAGGACTTCTTCCAAAACTTCAGGCTTAGCCTGTCTGCAGTTGCTGTAGTTGGTTCCAACCGTTTTGTAAAACTGTCTTCCAACCTGGGTCTGATGGTGAGCGGAAGTGAGGAAGAGACCGCCCTTTTTGTCTTCCATAAAGAGATTTTTGATGATAGGGGCTTTATCGGTTTTAACTTTCTCAAGCATTTCTGCAGCAGTCATGACAGGATCATGCTTGTGAAGTTTGTATTCGATTTCGGCCTTCTTCAGGAACTCTTCAAAGGAGGCGACGTCGGTAATGCGTTGGCTTTCTACCATGGCAAATTTGGATATATGAGTTAAAAAATGCGAATTGAGTTTTAATCTAAACGTGTGCTGTTTTAGAATTTGCATGCTTTAATTAAAACTTTCATGTTCAAATTCAATTCGAGATTATCGAAATCTCGATCAAGGAAAGTACATAACGACTAACAAAAGGGGTGTCCATATTGAAAAGCTGGTGAAAGTGCTAAAATGAAAATAAAGAGGGTTTTTTAATGAAGCAGAAGGTTATTGCAAGAGGCTGGGACATTTATGGCTCGCGTCGGAAAGGATAGAGAGTATCTCCGTTCAGATGATAAGACGATTAACAGGAAAAGTTGCAAATAACTAAATAAATTGCTAATTTTCAGAAGTTTTGACGGCAGGGAAGAAATCTTGTCAGTCATTTGAGAGTCTGCAGCGAACTGGAAGGCACGAGCATGGTTGGCAATTGTGTGCCATGATTTAAAAATTTAAACTCAATCGATAAATGAATTGCGCATTTTTCGATAATCGCAAATTGGACTATCTCTCCTATGATGCCTGTCCTGTAAAATCAGAAGTCTCCCGCTGAAATTGCAACCATTTGTTACGAAAAAATTCCTTTTCTCGTCAAAACGTTTGGAATTCAGAAAAAAAAAAATTAAGATAAAGCGTTCACTGCACCGTACTCTTGCTACAATATGCAAAATAGTGCATGTATGTTTCTGAGCTAATCACTCCGTATGAGGTTTGAATTCATTGTTTTATTTCAGATCTTCCACAAAAATGATAGTATGTGGAGAGATTATTCTTGGGTATTGGATGTTAACATTACGGATAAAATTCTCAGTCTTCTTCTTATTAGATCTCTCGGCCACTCCTACAACTAGCATGAAATTTTCATCACTTTCCGATGCAGAGTGAGTTAAATCATCTAAAATACTTCACAACTTGTCTCACTTTATTCTCAGGTGATAATCAATACGATTTATTCATCGATAACGGAGCGAACTATGGGAGTTCGATGTGTGGTAATATACCTCTATGTATTGCCGGATGACTTTAGAATATACTAAATTCCTTCTAAAATGAGAAATAAATTTAATTCGATCCCAGAAAGAACACGTAAAAAATGCAAGAAACCTACATCAACCCAAACCAGTTCCGCGAGTATTTAACAAATCGGATCCGAAAAACCCTGCCATATGTCCAACTCACCCAAGGATTTGTAAACCTCTGCTGGCTGATTGCCTTCTGGATAGTCGTTCCATATGCCGACAAAAACACTTGCCCCGGCCCTATCTACCTCTTTAGCAAAATAGCCCAATATATCCATATCTTTCTCGCTGGCTGGAACATATCCAGCATTCCAATCGGCTATCGTCTCGCTAAAAAAGCTCGCAACGACCCCAATCCTCAAAATCGCCGCCCACCGAAGTGGCTATTCAGTATTTGGCGCTTTTATCACGTTGTTTCATTTTTCTTATGGCTTTACGGACTAACAGCTCTCCTCAACATTCGACGCTGCGCTAATAGTACTCTTGCTCTCATGGCTGTGACCTATGTCGTGCTTCCCGTGATCTTGGCTACTATTTGGATTTGTTCGGTGGCTTGCTGGCCGCGAGGCAGAGATGGAGCTCCTCAAGCCAGACCCAATAGGCAATCGTACGAAATGGTCGGGCAAACTGTTTAGAACGCTTTAGAAAGATCGGAAGCCTCATCTTCACAAAAACAAGCGCTGGAGTGCTACAGATATAGCTCAATTTACTTGCATACTACAGTGTTATATGGCACATTAGTAAATACGAATGCATTGATAATAATTTCATTGAAATTTATTATATACATACAAAACCACAAGCTGTTCTTTGAGTTTTGTACAGCAGATAAATCTAGTCAGCAAAGAAAGTCTGTCTCTTCGCATCTTTACATCAGTCTCTGATTTCTTCAGCGTAGGCAAATGGATATAAAATTCAATGGGAAATTTGCCTATTTATCAAGCTTGAGTGAAGTTTTATTTAAAATTCTTTAAAAGGGTAAAAGAATCTTAAAAAGGGAGGTCACATGGGAAAGAACTACATCAACCGTAAGCCACTCTCTCCCTCCTGACTTGTTAGCTTAATAATCCTCTGGCACACAGGTTCTACCACTTTCAACACACCAAGAAGACCATTCGAGAAGGAAAGACTCGATGAAGAGTAAGAGTTCAATTATTAGCGGAGAATTTCATTGTGCTACGTAAATAGACTCAAGCTCATCGGTAAATACGGTTTGAAGAACAAGAGAGAAGTCTGGAGAGTCAGACTTACCTTGGCAAAGATTAGAAAGACTGCCAGAGAGCTTCTTACTCTTGATGAGAAAGACCCAAAAAGAGTTTTCGAAGGTAGCGCCCTCATGAAGAAGCTTTATAAGATGGGTGTCTTGAATGAATCTGAAAACAAATTGGATTACGTCTTGGGTCTCACCATTAACAGATTCTTGGAAAGAAGACTTCAAACTGTTGTCTTGAAGAGCAACTTCGCTCAATCCATTCACCACGCCAGAGTTGTCATCAGACACAGACACATCAGAGTTGGCAGACAATTGGTTGACTCCCCATCATTCATGGTCAGAATCGCCAGTGAAAAGGCCATTGATCGTGCATTCAATTCTTCCCTCGTTGAAGGCAACAAGCCAGGCAGAACCGCCAGAAAGCACGCCAAGGCAAAGAAGGGAAAGGTAAATAATAAACTAACTCCACAATTTCCTTATACTCTATTGTAGGGTGGTGAAGACGACGAATAGTCATTTATATTCACAGAAGAGAAAACGCGAGGCCTATTGTCGTGTTGTTAGATGAACGGATCTCTCATTCAATAAAGTCTATGCAAATTTATTGATCTAATGCATAATTATTTCAATGACAATCTGTTTGCATATTCCCCTCGCATATGTCCTTTAAAAAAAAAATAAATCACAATTACAGTTCAATTCGTTAGGAACACATAGCACTATTAGCGACTTAAAAACAGCTATTGAAGCTATCCCATTAGTGGCTAACTATTGGCTCTTCTTGTTCATATCTGATGAGCAGAGGTTGTTGAAGTCTATATAATAATTTTTCTTTTGGGAGTTGAGCTCTTTGTTTAATACGAAATTTATCGATTTATGAGGAGAAGCGCATGAATATAGAGATCAAACTTGAAAAGTTTAATGGCGAAGGCAAACTTTAAAGCAGGTATTTATTTTTGTAATTTTTCTATGGCTTTTGTGTATTTGTTTTTTCTCGACAGAGAAAGTCTCAACGAGAAAGGCCAGAGCGCGGAAACTCAATCAAGTAGACTTAGTTCTTCATTTGGAGGCCAGATTCTGGGAGCCAGGCTTCAATGATATTCTTCAATTCAGCATCGTTGGCCTTG
>ENA-UOTX01000584-UOTX01000584.1-compost-metagenome-genome-assembly--contig:-NODE-584-length-37096-cov-17.776277_pt1 | contig 37096 bp, 31 predicted proteins | sample MGYA00238143_ERZ746982 | MGnify/ENA primary metagenome ERZ746982 (study PRJEB28758, sample SAMN06268862) | compost metagenome | isolation source: single cell | place: USA: California, Emeryville, Joint... | reverse complement strand
CTGTCTTCAGAAAACTCAACCATGGAAAACAAGTCTCCTATCAAAGAATTTTATTGCAAAATCCACAAGACTAAACCAATTACACGCGTATGTTTCGAATCAACAGCCTCAGCCTGCTTATTTTGCGATGATTGCTCTGATTTGAGCACTAATCCACAGCTTCTCGAATTTGAGGACTATATCAATAAAGTCGTTGAACATTACTCCACCTATGGAAACATATTCGAAAACAACGAGCTTGAGGAGCTACCATTGGAATTCCAAGAGTTTATCGAAAGAAAAAAAGAGAACGTCAAAATTAAAGAACACGACAAAGCTTAACATTGACCAACTGATTAGCAAGATCCATGAAACAGCAACTAAAATCCTTACCCAAGAAAAAGAGAAAATTTTCACAATTTTAGACCATCAAGTTCCACGCTTAATCTCCAATTACGATACTTACCAGACCAAAATGCAAAAATTCTTTCAAGGCGTGAATCAACCTGCCCAATTTGATTCCACAAAGCTCCTCGCGAGGATAAACGAACAAATAGAAACGACGAATCTAGAGGATCTCATCAGAGAGATCAATAGCGATATTGCTGAAAACCACGTTCTACTTGAATGCACAAAAAACAATAGCAAATCCAAGCTTATCCAACTTCAGAGAGAGCATCTCCAAAATTTTTATGAGAAGTTCAAAATTGAGATTTCTCATATTCCTGCTGTATCTCTAGCAGATGATTCGACTTGCGAGGCGTTGATTGAGAAATTTTCAGATTCATTAAATGCTTTGATGAAAGAGTCTTCTACAATGGAAAATATTATACAAAGATGTAACCTGTCGTTGCCTTTGATCCCTTCTGCGATCCTTCAAGAAAAAGATAAAATTTTGCTCTCATCATGAGTCTTCCAACACACAATCCCGAAGTTTGAGCTTCTCTATCGGGAAAGTCGAGATGGCTTCTCTGCAGTCAACTTCCACCAGCAGTGTGGTAATAGAGGTCCAACAGTAGTGATAATTAAATCAAACCACAGCAAAATTTTCGGCGGATTTACTGATACTGCTTGGGCGTCGTCTGGAGGCTATAAATTCTCTAAAGACGCTTTTCTTTTCTCGATTGACAGAAAAGAAAAATATAATGTCAACGCTGAGGATAAAGCCCTAGCCGTATTTCACTCTGGGCATTTCGGTCCGACTTTTGGAGGCGGTTTTGATATTTATACAATTGCAACACAGAAAGCTCGCATTCTAATTTCCCTCATAGCTATCTTTGCAAGGAAGATGATGTGAAGGGAAAAAAGGATTATTTAGCAGGGTCATACGAGTTTACTGTAAATGAAATCGAAGTCTACTCAGTATAGAATTAAGTTTCATCGCCTTCTCGCCTTGATATTTTTTTTATAATTATGATAATTATTTGAAGAAGAAACTGTTCATGTTAAAACACAATTGAAAAATAGGGCGGGATTTTTGGGTCATAAATGGATCATTTTGGTCTATTTCTGAGTTATAAACACGATTAGCTTCAACTCAAACTAATATTATAACAAAATTCGCATGTGTTACTATTCTCCTCAATAAATATCCTTAAGATAAGCTTTGTTCATTTTATGGATTTGTTGATGCAAGATAAACTTCCTACTGATTTACTTGTGGATATTTCGTTAACGTGACCCGATATTCTGAAGCCTTAGATTCAAATTCTTCCCCTAATCGCATTTCAAGGTTAACCTCCCGATACAATGAAAGCATCCTTACATTTTTCTGGTTTTGCAACGATTAGCGCATACCAATAGTTCTCCTCCTTGCGTATTATATCCATTTCTAACGAGTGTAAAAATTCCTTAAAAAGCGCAAGTATTTCGGTTTTAATCATTTCCCTCGTTAATTTCTGGCTCTTTTGGAGTTCAACCAAATTTTGAATGCCGCCAAGGTACGCGTTTTTCTTTGGGATTTGACTGGCTCTTAGCCCTAGCTGCTTGCATTTCATTAAAATTTGAGACCCTTTATTTTGTGAAATGTCAGTGCTTTTAATTGAGTATGGTATAAGTTATTTACAAGTCGCTGATCGAAGCTCTATGAGTGCGATATGTCCGTCTTCTTCGTCAAAATTCACGGTAATTTCATCGACTTTTACATTGATATCAGCAAAACTCTGCGCCAGTACGTATCGCTCAAATCCATAAATTCTCGTATTTTTGTACCTATTATCCATCGTTAACTCCCCTACAATCTCTATAAATCTACCCCATGAGAGCGTCTCTGCCAGGTCCGACCATCAGTCCTAAATTTTCCAAGTCTCGTTTGAACGAATCCTCTATAATCCCGTAAACAAGTGAAAACCAGATCAATTCTTACTAGATTTTTGAGGAACGTCGATGAATGCGCAATTTTTCTCCTTTGCAAACTGTAGGTCCTCATAACTAAACGAATGCTTTTTAATAATATCAAAAAGTCGCTTCTTCGTCATTAACGGCTTCCCTAACACATCCAAATTTTCAATCTTTGCTACATACGTATGAGTTGGCTCAGTCGATTTCGCCTTCGCTAACACCGTGGCAGGTGGCTCTGTCTTTACTTCTTCCACTTTCTTTTGCTGAAGAGCAGTGTTTTAGATAAGAATGACTGACATGAAAATATTACTTTAGGTGGCTCTGACGATTTTTTAATCGGAATCTTTTGAAGCCAGGCGGAAGGAATTTCCTGCTCACTAGGCTTTTCCTCGACTAATTTCCCATTTGGTTTATTAGTATTCTCTTTTTCCTTCTCTTGCTCTTTTTCTTTTTCCGTTCCATTAGTTGCTTTATCCGAACTCTGAGGAGTCAACGTGACCGATTTTAGCGCCGGCGCTGAAACACTTTTCTCCACGCTATCAGTCTTTTCTGGTTTCTCGACTTTAACACTTACAGGAACTCGAGTTTCCTTCACTTCACGGGCTTCTTCACGGCCGCCTCTTTGAACAACTGATTGAATTTTGTCCTCATCAACCTTCCAATCAGGGTGCCAATAGCATAAATACGTTCTTCTCACTACCTCAGAATTATCGATTCTGCTTTCGCAGCCCTTGAACCTACTCGCCTGCAGCTCCTCGTTACTATTAAAAACGATCTTGAAAACAAACCGATGAGTATTCTGAAAATTAAAAACGGATTCGCCCTTGACATCATGGAATGTCACTGCTAAACAACGATTAAACGCTTCATTGCCCAGCATATTAAAAACGTGTTGAATCTCGTCGTTTAGTACCGCTTGTTGCACTGTGTTCAGCACTACGCCCCTAATCGTATTATTAGACACGCAGCCAAGGACCAACCCACGGCTTTCAACCGACATCCTGTGAAGCAGTGACGCTAACCTCATTTTCTGCGGTTTTGTTAAGCGGTATTGATACGGAAACAGCTCGAAGTACCTCAACTGAGGCGTTTCCTTTGGGAGAGGCTCGTCTAAATAAAATTCGCTTTGTTTATAAATGCTTTCGAATAAGTTGTCCTCAGTCCTTGCTCGAGAGATCTGCGAGGCGAGAATGCATTCCAGCCGGTTGTTTAGATGCGAAAGGAAACCTTGATACATTCTCGAGAACTTAATGTTGATAAAGTGGCGATTGCCTTCCAAATCGGCCTTGAGTTTCGGAATTAGCCCTTTGAGAAATTGTTCATCGTTTCCGTTTTTAAAATCGTAGATCAATTTGCATATCTCTGAAAAATAGCTCTCGAGGTAGTTATTTGGCTGGGATTTCTTCGTCTTCGAGCCGAATACGTCCTTGAATTTCGGATCGTCATGCGTTAATTGGAAAAAATCGTCGAAATAAGGCAAAACGACTCTCAGCATGTCAATATCGAGATCAATCATCAATTTATTGAGCGCTGTGGTGACTAATTTATCCAAATTGAACCCGTTTGTGTGCTTGTGTTTTTTCACGAGCTGCAATAATTTTTCGGAGAAAAGGTTGTAGGCGACTGGGATCCCGAGCTTCTCGACGAAGTAAATATTCATGTCAAGAGACTTGTAGCGGTTGGATTCTTCCTCCTTTGCGCTGAGCATAAAATCGAGGAGTAGTTCAGAAATTGCGGTAATATCGGAATAAGAGCCGAAATAACATAGCTTTTCTATGATTGCGAGAACGTCCTCCTCGATGATGAACGGCGAGCGGAGACTCTCGAGAATCTGGGAGAAGATCTGGGAGAGGAGGTCAGCGGACCAAGAAATCATTTGTTTGTTCATATAAAAGTTATTCATGTTTTATTTGAAATGTCACTTGTTCGACTGAGTTTACGCTTAGATCCAAGGGTCTTAAAATATAATCATAGCGGCGGTACTTTCCATTGTTATTAATTCGTTGGATTCTACAAAAAAATTTTCGATCACAGAGCACGGAGTGATGGGATAGACCGAGAAGACTGGTGATATGAAAAATCACAAAATCAACAAATTAACAATTAATTTTTGAGAATGTCTGCGAAATAATTAAGGTATTTAATCTATGAGTCTCTGAGCGTTGAATGCTCTTTAACAGATGATGTATTTGCTCATTGGGGTTAAAAATTTGTCCTCAAGCGCCTGGTAGAAGATGAAGTTAGATCCCTATTACATTCGATTAGTCCGCTGTGAGGATAATTAGCTTACTTCTCTTCTTTGGAACTCAATACAGTTGGTATTCTCGTCAATTTCAGAGATAGTTATCTTCATACTACAGGCTCCGTCATCACTGTTGATCCTTCCCTTGATCTGATTAATAAGGAGCATTGATCAAATTGATCGATAGAAATTTTATTTACCTGATAAAGGTTTGGACTGACTTTAAATTTTACAAAAGCGCCTTTGGCATGCAGAACTAATAATTGAAACAGCGATTTCGTGTCTAACACTGAGAAAACGCTTGTCTGCGGTCTGCTGATCAGCTTCTATTCATATGTCAATGCTCTTCGGCGGATAACTGCTGGTTTTACCTCGGTGGGAAGCGTCTCTCGGTCTTTATCCAAATCTGGTACTTTTAATTTAAGTTCGCTCAGTTTCGTTTCTAAGTCTTCATCCTAATTGTTACAATATAAAACAAAAATATGTTATTTTCATCGAGCCCAGAGAGCATAGATTACCTCTTCTCCTCTGAAGATAGGACGGATTCCAGAAAACGCTCTCAACTCTCCTTGGTTGCTCACTTGCTCTTTTATTTTTTCTTTCTCTTTGAGTTTATTCTCGTGCTGTTTCTTCAGCTCTTCTTCAACTTTCCTTCTTCTCACATCGAATTTCTCCTTGAATTCGCGAATATCTGCACATTTTCCAAGGTACCACGGATGCGATTTGATTTCAGAAAGCGTAAGTCTCTGCGCAGGGTCCGACGCCAGGGTCGAGTTTATAAATCTTTTGAATTCTTCGCTAAAGAAGGCCTTCTGATCCTTTTTCTTTTTATCCTTCTCATGAGCCAGCCAAAAATTATCATAGCGGTTCATTGAAATCAGCTTGTAGAATGGATCTCTCACCTCAGCTCTCATAAAAGGAGGTATACCGCTTACCATAAGGAACAATATAATAGAAGCAGAATATAAATCTAAGACCATTCCGTCGTACGATGGGCTCGAAAAAACTTCAGGAGCCAAGTAGTTTTCAGCGTTTGGGATCGTGGTAAGTTTTCTGATCCCAAGGGACGTGAAACAGCACGTTGCGTAGCCAAAATCAGTGACTTTTAAATTGAAATCAGCGTCAAAAAGCAGATTTTCAAGCTTAAGGTTCCGGTGAGCGATTCCTTGAAGGTGGAAAAATTCGATCGTTTCAATCAGAACATGGAAAATCGTTCGAGCTTCCTCTTCGAGGAGACGTCCGGTTTTATTGATGTATTCAAAGAGTTCGCCTCCTTTAGCGACTTCCATCACTATCGCTGCGACTGGGATAGTCTTGCCGTTTCGTTTTTTGTAATCTAGTTTGTCATAAAATTCTTTGAGCTTGATGACGTTAGGATGCTCGAGTTTTCTCATCATGTCGATCTCGTTGCTCAATTGCTTAAAGTTTATTGAAGTGTCGTCAAGTTTTATGATTTTGATGGCAACTTCCTCGCCAGTAGAGATGTTTTTGGCGAGTTTTACTCTAAAGAATGGGGAAAAAGGAGAATTGTTAGATGCTTGGAAGGATTATAGTATGGCTACTTTGAATGCTGTCCATAGCCTAGTGTTTTGATGCAACTCCAGTTGCCGAGGGATGGGTAAGTCAAATCTCTTTCCATTGAATGTGAGCTCCGGTTGTTTAATAATAATAGCAGAAGTCTTATTATTCTGATTAATTGAATGCGAAAAAATAGTCGTACAATCAGAAATGAATCAATAACTTATTTCTGATATGTCCTTATGATGCTACTTGCTAAATTAAGAAGGCATACATGATGAGAAAAAGCTCCTTTTTAGGCCATCAACAAGAAAATCAAATTCAACAACCCGTTTTCATTAATTTAAATTATTAGGGCTAGATAGAGATCAGATTCCAGTTTTTAGAAGATATCTTCTCTCTCATCAGAAAAGAGACAACGTTGTTATTAAAGTAATTAGGCAACAAAAAGCCGGGTTGACTTCGTGTGTTTGCATACATTTGACGAAAAAGAAATTGTGATGAAATTTCATTTCTGACAGGGTTTCACAAGATCTAATTACTCAAATATAGTACATATTCTACAGTGATTAGTAATAACCTAGTATAACTTTGTAGATGATATCAGGGTTATTATCGTCGTATTTATTACTCGCCATTAGTTCTCTGAGTTGATTTGGTTAGGCATTGGATAATTACTATCAGAGGTGAATTCTATTCTTTAAGGATAAATAAAATACTACTGAGTTTGATTTCAGATCTTATCTATTTTCAAAATTGAAATTTATTTTTATAAGGAATTATCTTTGCTATGTAATGTTCTAATTAGAGTATTTCTTAAGCTAACCATTAATACAAATACCTGAGTAATGTTACACATGCTGTTAGAGAATTTATTACCATTTTACATGTTTTTTTCTCAATCCTGCTGTTATTACACTTTCACGAGTTTACTTTCAATTACCTTCAAAAATAGCTGTCTGTTTTTCATTTATAACTAATACCATTTTCCATGACTTGATGAAATTACACTACGACACTACGCGATGCCAATTGCATATGCAGCTCGAACTAAACTGCATATTGCAATATTATTATTATTTTTTTGTCTTCCTATCGAGACTTGAATCGTATCGACTGTTGAAAACTAATCAATTGAAATAAATTATTAAAGCCAGCGCATTAATCGCCAATAGAGCAAGCTAGCTTCAGCACCCATTAGTACTTGCCTCTTGTTAAACGTTTTGTGCTAGAAATTATGCCACTGGGAGTATTTCGATAAGAACTGGCAGGAGGCTTGGTTGTGAACAGATCAACACTGTTTTTGTTTGTTTTTGTTTGGAGCTTGAATCATAATTCTGGCCGTCTGCTTAATGTTTTCAAGTTTTCCAGTTCATAGTCCATAGCTATATTTTTAGCTTTTGGCAATAAAGATATCACCATGGTGAAGCCACTCTACTTTTATGACACATTTCGCGTTTTAAAATCTACTATTCCTGTGTCTCAATCCTGCTGACAGTTTTCCCAAACAAACTATCTCCTTGGCTCTTCAAAGATCTCCTACTCATGCGCACACTGAGTTTAGATTGCCAATTTTGAGTGTTTATTGCTCATGAGTTTAATTGCTACTTCAATAATTCTCATTATGATGGGTTTTAGTTTAAGTAGTGTTTCAATAAGTAGTCACTTATAAATTTAATCTTTTATTAAAATTCGCAAAAAAAGTCCTGATAGCATGATGAATCTCATCGCTCGATACAACCAGCTCTTGGTCACTCATCCATACAAGACCAAGATGGCCACATCAGGTACATCAACATCTATCACTTCCACGCTCTAACAAACAGTCCTTTCCTTCAGGATTCCTGTTTTTTGGAGGAGACGCCATCTGCCAGCTTTTCATAAATAAAACTCCTGAAGGCAAGCGTCCAGATTTCGACTGGAGAAGAGCTATCAAGATGACACTTGTCGGCTCGCTCTACGTGGCTCCAATTCTTCACGTATGGTACGGTTGGGGCCCAAGAAAAATCGCAGAAGTATTCTCTAAGTTCTCTCCTTGGGGACAAGCTCTTATTGTCACTGCACTCGATCAAACCGTTTTCACCATGCCATTTACGCTCTCTCTGTTGACCGGAATCGATTATCTTGACCACTTCAACTTCAAGAAGGCTTTCGATGGTGCTGTTAACATCTTTCCTAATGTGATCGTTAACAACTGGCTCGTCTGGCCTGCAGCGTCATTGATCAACTTCGGTCTTGTCCCTGCACCTTTCAGAGTCTTGTTCGCTAACGTGGTCGGATTCTTCTGGAATATTTATCTCTCATATGCTGCTAACAGACCACAACAAGTCAAGAGCGCTTAGGATTTTTCATGAGGATTAGTAGCAATAGTTACCGAGAATATGATAGTTAAGCTTTTATACATTTCTTCGTTGGCTATTTAATTGCTTCAATAAAAAGAATAATGAAGGGTAGGGGAAGCATTATGATTCGGTAAATCCTTGTTTTCTGTTGGTTATTGAAGTGAATCGATAACAATAATTTAGTAGTTAGCTGCTTAGCAATTGTTCTTTCCTTTTTTCTCAAGAAATTTGTTGAGAAGGCATTTTTGTATTTGATTTGATTCACTTGAAATTGAAATAAATTGATTAACTAACTTAGCGGACTGATGATAAAGAACATATTGAAAGGTAGATCCAAGGTCTTTGGAGGTTGCTTGCTTGGAGATATGCCTCAGAGAACTTTCTCAGAAAAGCCGAAATGGCACAACACGACGATCCTTGCTGTCAAAAAGAACAAAGAACTCGTACTCATTGGTGATGGACAAGTCACTTATGGAAGTACTCGAGTGAAAACCAATGGGGTGAAGATTAGAAAGCTGCATGGTAGTGCTGTTTGTGGATTTGCAGGTAAGATTGAATATAACTTTGTTCAGCTCAAATTTAGGCAGTGTGGCTGACGCATTCACGCTATTGGAGGGGCTTGAAGCGGTAATGGCCCAGAATCCAGATCAGACTCTGAAATCATGTATCAAATATGCAAAGCAATGGAGAACAGGTGCGAGCTATTCTTAATTAGAGAGGTGTACTTAACAACAAATCTGATTTGATAGGCAAATATCTGAGACATTTGGAAGCAACGCTTGTGGTGTGTGATAAAGACTTGATTGTAGAGCTTGATGGTACTGGCAATGTGATAGAAATCGATTCCGGTGTGCTTGGTGTGGGATCAGGAGGCCTGTTTGCTGAATGTAATAATAATACTCTTCCTCTGTGTGTTATGCTGACTGTGAACAATTCATTGATAGGTGCGGCCAGAGCTCTTCTTGATGTGGAAGGTTACACTGCTCAGCAGATTGCAGAGAAGGCAATGAAAATCGCAGCAGATAAGTGCATATATACAAGTCATACTTTCGTTCAGGAAAAACTTACCTGGGATTAAATGTTCGACAGCTTTTTATTACGTTTACTGTTCATAGTTTTATCTACTTTCAAAGACCTTTCATGAGACAACACTGAATGGTGATTCTTATTTCCGCTGGCACTATTATCTGCTTCCTCGAAGTTGGGCAAATGAATTCTGATTATTTGTTTGGAGTAATCGATGTGGAATTGGTCGCAATAGTAAAGAGTGCCTTTGAAAAGGTCAACCTCAATACGTTGTAAACACTAGACCCACTAGACTTGAGAAAATATATCTCTTAGAATAACGCTGAAAATTCTGTTATTTTCTCAATACAAGCAATTCTCTTGTTGGATGATCACTCACAAGTTGATAAAAAACGTTTTGGTTTCTTGCACTTTACTAAAAGGTGCTTTTTGAAGTCACAACGCAGAATTTTCTGATCAAACGCTGAATTGTGATATATTTCATTCGTTTAATTTTATTAACGGCTCTTTACAAACAACCTTTTTCTCAAACGCACTATCAATTTAATGTTAATTAAATCCTTTCGAAATATCGCCAACTACATCAAGATGATGAACCTGATCTCACGATACAACCAGCTCTTGGTCACTCATCCCTACAAAACCAAGATGATAACAGCTGGTAAAATACATACCAATCACATTCACACTCTAATAAACTATCATTTGAAACCAGGACTGATGTTTTTCGGAGGAGACGCCATCTGTCAGCTCTATATCAATAAAACTCCAGACGGCAAACGTCCAGAATTTGACTGGAAAAGAGCTGCTAAGATGACTGCTGTCGGTGCATGTTATCTCGCTCCACTCATGCATTTGTGGTACGGTTTTGGACCAAGAAAAATCACATCAATGTTTCCATATTACTCTTCTTTTTCAAAAGCTTTCATCACAATGTGCATCGATCAAACCTTTTTCGCCATGCCGATTACTTTCGGTTTGCTATTTGGAACCGATTATCTTGATGATTTCAACACCAAGAGATCTTTATTGGGTGCTGTGGACATCTTCCCGACAGTGATAGTCAACAACTGGCTTGTGTGGCCTGCAGCCTCACTGATAACCTTTGGGCTTATCAGAGGACCTTTCCGTGTTTTGTGGGCGAATACAGTCGGGTTCTTCTGGAATATATATGTCTCATACGTTGTGAACAACAGACCTCACCTTAATCAGATTATGATCGATTAGGATTTCAATTAGTAGTAATTATAATATTGAATGAGAATACAAAAGATAAAGCTATTCACGTTCATTCGTAAAATAATTAATTGCTCTTCATAAACGTCAAAATTCTTGATTTTCATCGAGTGTTAGAGAAGTTTCACAGCGAGCCTTTATAATTAATATTGCCAGAAGTTGTTGAACAACTCCTTTCTCTTTACAAAGGAGAGTTGCCGAAAAGCATTTGAAATTTATTTGATTTTCTGGAAAGAGAAATAAATTGACTAGTTATTTAAGTGAGCGGACAGATGATAAAGAACATACTAAAAGGTAGATCCAAGGTCTTTGGAGGTTACTTCCTTGGAGATATGCCACAAAGAACTTTTTCAGAGGCGCCAAGATGGCATCACACGACAATCCTTGCTGTCAAAAAGAACAAAGAACTCGTACTCATTGGTGATGGACAAGTTACTTATGGAAGTACTCGAGTGAAAAACAATGCGATGAAGATTAGAAAGCTGCATGGGAGTGCTGTTTGTGGATTTGCAGGTAGGATTGAATACAACTGTGTTTAGCTCAAATTTAGGCAGTGTGGCTGATGCATTCGCGTTATTGGAGGGGCTTGAAGCCGTAATGGCCCAGAATCCGGACCAGACTCTGAAGTCATGTATCAAATATGCAAAGCAATGGAGAACAGGTGCGAGCTATCTTAATTAGAGGTGTACTTAACAACAAATCTGATTTGATAGGAAAAAATCTGAGACATTTGGAAGCAACGCTTGTAGTGTGTGATAAAGACTTGATTGTAGAGCTTGATGGCACTGGCAATGTGATAGAAATCGATTCTGGTGTGCTTGGTGTGGGATCGGGAGGCCTGTTTGCTGAATGTAATAATAATACTCTTCCTCTGTGTGTTATGCTGACTGTGAACAATTCATTTATAGGTGCGGCCAGAGCTCTTCTTGATGTGGAAGGTTACACTGCTCAACAAATTGCAGAGAAAGCAATGAAAATCGCAGCAGATAAGTGCATATATACAAGTCATACTTTCGTTCAGGAAAAAATCACTTGGGATTAGGTTGGCATCTAAATGCTTGCAGTATGTGTTATAACTTTCATATTCATAGCTATTCTGTATTCAAAGACTTCTACACTGAGATAGCAGTGCTATTATAAATTCCGCTCGCAATTATTTGGTTCCTCACAATCAAGTATACAAACGTTAATTATTAGTTATGGTTATCAATGCAGGAATTTGTTACAACATGAGATTTTCTATATTCCACAAACAGTAGATGCCTGAATGCTTAAACGTTTAGCTTTTATAGATAAGCGGGTCTTTCCTTTAGCACTCTGATATTTTATCTTTTTCTGGACAAAAAGAGTCTTTTTGGTGGATTAATTAGCTTTGAAATTGATGAAAACAACTTACCTCTTGAGATTAAAGAAAAGTCTGAAGGGAAGATGCAACCTGATGTCTGATGAACGATGCAATGAACCTTATCTGATTTAATTAATTTTTCAATGCTTAATTAATGCCCAAACGCATTAGTATCTTTATGATGAATTTCTATAAATTTAATTTTAATCAAACGCAGAGCAAAAATAAAAAAACATCTCTCACACATGATGAACCTGATCGCTCGATACAACCAGCTTTTGGTTACTCATCCATACAAAACCAAGATGATAACATCAGGTAACATAAATATCCATCACATCCGCACTCTAAAACACCGCAATTTGAACTAGGATTGATGTTTCTTGGAGGAGACGCCATCTGTCAGCTCTATATCAATAAAACTCCAGACGGCAAAAGTCCCGAGTTCAGCTGGAGAAGAGCTGTAAAGATGACTGCTCTCGGTACATTCTATGTCGCTCCATTTCTTCACATATGGTACGGTTTCGGGCCAGCAAGAATCGCAGCGATGCTCCCACACTACTCTCCATTCACACAAGCATTCATCACAATGTGCATCGATCAGACGGCAGTCATGATGCCTTATACTTTCGCTTTACTATACGGCATCGATTACCTTGACCATTTCAATGGGAAGAAGTCATTGGATAACACTACGAACATATTCCCAACTGTTATGGTCAATAACTGGCTTGTCTGGGCCCCAGCAACGCTAATTAACTTCCGCTTCGTCCCAGGACCATTCCGTGTCTTATTTGCTAACGGAGTTGGGTTCTTCTGGAATATCTATGTCTCATATGCTGGTAACCGATCTAATCAGCAAGAATCTAAGGCTTTGTAATCCTAAGTAGTAACAATAGCTTGTTAGAATACGATAGATAGACAGTTTCACGTTTAATCATTGCGCATTTAATAATTGAAAAGAAATGATAAAGTAAAAGAAATTCATACAGTCGTAAAAAATTTTATCTATTCAATCAAGTGAAAAAAACCGAAATAATCTCTTGTTTTGTCAAAATCTAATGGATTAATGATATATAGATATATCCTACTGAGAGGCTTGAGATCTTCGTCGAGATTGCCTTTAAGAACGAACCTACACGAGTCAATATTTGAAAAGCGTCTTTCAATTATGTACAGCGATGCAAGCTTTTCATTATGACAATCTATCAATTGATATAATAAAATGTGCAATAAAAAGGATGGAAATATAATAACTCGGGTTACCATGGCATTATCTAAACGTAGAATAGCCGTTATAGCAACCCAACTAAATGATGAACATAAACACGTATGGATTTGCAAAAAATTTAGCTCATTGAAATCTGATTAATTCGAAACTAAGTAGTACTAGTGAAATGTCTTTATTGTTCGTCCAAACATGATGCTACGTCGTCGATGAGACATTGACCCAGTTCACGTTAGAGGTATCATCGAGTTTGATGCTCCTGTTTTTTTCAAAGTTGTTATTGATAATTAGCTCAATATTTGTAGCTGTTGTCTTCCTTCTTATCGGTTCAATCTCAAGCGAAGGCACAATGCCTTTCTTCACCAATTTTCTTTTTTTAATATTTAAACTATAAAAATGACTCGAATGCTTTGCACCAAGAATCAACACTGTTCCTTTTTCTGTTTGCATTGTCGGGGATTTAACAAATTTTGGCATTCTTGCCAACGTCATGGTTAGCTCAAGCTCTCTCCACTCATTCTTATCAAAATTGAAAATTTCGATCTTCGGATTATACTGCAAAGGCGACTTCGAGGCATAGCCGCCGAAGACAATAAGACTAGTTAATGTTTTCCTTTTGCTTTCTTCGACAAAGTAAAGCGCGCAGCCAAGTCCATGAGGGCTCAGTAAATTCGGCATCAATGTCCATTGTCCTGTGTTTCGATCAAATCTCTCGCATTTCTTTGAATAATAACCTTCTCTCTGCCCTGAAATACAGAAGATTTCCTTACTTCCATGACTTACAATCGGGTGTGTCCTCGGGAAAATACAACTTGGCGATTGTCTAAAGCAATTCGTTCTGATCTCATATTCATAATGCAAAAGGCCAATAAGATGAATTTTTTCATTCGTCACAGCAATCGGAGCCAACTCTTGCACAACACGCAAGAAATCATCTATTTCTTGGAATTTCTCCGCATTTACCACCCTAGATTCAGTTAAGTCATTGTATTTCCATTGCTGAACACTGCAGTCGAAATAGCAGAACCTTTTGCCTTGGTGGTCGAAGATATAAATGAGATACGGCGCTCGGAGATGCTGATCGATTCTTTGCTCTAATATTTTATAGCGGGCCGCTGGAAGCTCATCATTTTGTGATTCATCCTCAGTCTGCTGGATAATGACAGGCAGTCTCATGTTTGAGCATTGGTCCTTTGCTGATAATACTGATTTGTTGGAAAAGCTTTCGACATCGCTTGTGATATTCTGATTGCAAGTAGTTTTTTTTGTGGATTTCCGCTCTGATGTAGATTTTGTGAATATACTGGGGCCGTCTCGAAAGACCAACAAAGAGTTGCCTTTGAGGCGAAGGTGTGTGCAGGAGCAATTGGCGCCCATCGAAACGCTTTTCTGAAGGTTTTTGTTTGATTAAATTGGCGACGGTCTATTGGAAGGAAATAAAATGCAATACATGATTACTGAATATTTCAGTCAGAATTTAAGAATCAAATACTGAGCAGAGCAGAGAAGTTTCCTTGAGCAAATTGAGTTCCAGAAAAATTCTATTTGCGAGGGAACCTTCGCTGTACAGTTTTCTTGTTGGGGAACTCATGCTATTATTGTAACTGCTTGACAATTCAACTTGAAAAATGACATATAGAATATCAATATTTATTAGAGATATAATTGAAAATTCGACTTGAAGTCGTAAATTTGAGGTTGTAACCATCTTACTTGTAATGTAAATTTATATACAAAATTGTGATAATTACCTGGTCTATTTGAGGTTTGAGAGGCTAATTAATAGAATGGATTTATTTTTTTTATGTAACTACCAGTTCAAACTTTGAAAGCGTCAAAATTTTTTATGTATTTAATTAGTTACAATCTTCTGATGATTTTGATTTCAAACCACGGTGAGTAGCGCTAAATTCAATATGAATCTCATGTAGTTTTATCGAGAAATGACTCGCGTTTATTAACAGTTTGTTATTTTCGGTGGTAGAGCGAATCGCCAGTGTTGAGAATTTTTCTCCTGAAATTTGTTGTGAAATTTCATTTTCACGAGACTGATAGCTGTTTCAGGTTCTCCCAAAACGCGAAAATTTACGTATATTTTTATGTCAATATTAAGATCTAGAAATCTATCGAATCTTAGAGGGCCCCTGACTTATAGAAGTTCTTCAAAATAATTCGTCGCTTGGATTTAGAGTGGCCGAGATAGAGGAATCAAGAGTAAACATCATGCCCTATTTAAGCTTCATCTAGCAAAAATTTGTAAAACTTGACATCGGAGACATACTAAATAAACTTAATGTCTGCGATTTATCCTGACCTCCACCAAACTTCAGAGCCGAATCAAGGATGTGTTGAATCAAACGCGTGTTATTTTATTTCAGCTAAATTTGGTTATATAAAACTAATAACAATTTCGTGTAAGATTTGGATAGAGAAAGGCGACTGGTAAATGATGTTGCTCCCTGAACTATTCATGAATCTGTTAAAGTTCCTATGTTTTAAAAAAGAAAAATAGCTCTGCTCTCACAAATATTGCTCTGCTCTCGTAAATATTTTGAGATATGTTTCTCAATAAAAAAAAATTGTGATAAATTCAGTATTCTGAGTGAAAGGAATTCTGATTCCGATTCTTGCTGACTTTTCAAATGCTGGCCTGATTTAGGAAGATAGCTGCTTTTTTAGATTTGCTGAATTCCGAGGTCCACATTCGAATACTTTCAAGTTCAAATCCATCTCCCTCTCTATTGATAAAATACATTCTAAGAGGACCAAAAAAAAAAATGTAAAATACATTGACCAAATGGTATCATCTCTGGTTCTTATTTAATTTTGATGGCACATGACGCTAATCAATCGTCATCAATCTTCGCCAAATTTTTGAAAAATCTTTCCATGGCTTAAAACATTTTAGGAATAACTGATATTTTAATGAAAGTAGAGGGATGCTGAATCTTCAACATTTAGCATTTCGAAACGAGGAGAAACGTATAGGAAACACCTGTTTCTCTCGCTATTTTGACTATAGATACATCCTCAAAGAAAGAGAAGCACCTGTCAAACGAAATATTTGTGAAATTAAGGATTGGAAACCTATCACTTCATACTTTTCGAGAGAAGACTAAGATTCTATACAAGCTCTCAAAGATTTACTGTACAATAACGGAGCATGATCAAAACTTTCAATATTGCAAAATTAGTGCTTTCATCGAAATTTTTTGAGCGGCTCTTTGAATGAAATTGTTTCTTATCGAGCCAATTCAAATTCTGGTCTGAAAATTTTTTAAAAAAAGAATCATCTTTTTTGTGATATACAGTTGAAAACAGCTAATGAGAAAAACCTCTAACCTCCTTTTTTTCCCCGTTACAGCTCAACACACGCCAATCATTCCAAACTAGGAAGGGAAGCATCTTGAAGCTTCTAATTACAAACCTTTGGATACTATTTAACACGAGTTTACAAGCGAAAACTACAAAATAGTTAACGCATCACTCAACAATCAGTAAGTTATGTTTGCTAAATTCAGTAATAACTCCTTTTAAAGCGCCAGACTCTACTTCATAGGCAGCAGTTTACATCCTCTGGGCGACTAGCAGCCAGAGATCAGAGCTGCGAGAGGTTATCATGGGACAGCTTGAAGAACTTTCGATTTCCACTAAAGCTTTTTCCTGATTTTTGAATTAAAATTTCAGTCAGTAGCTTTAATCTGATATCCTATTTCCATGCAAATCCAAAAATACTAACTAATTTCAAAGGATTTTTCGCGGTCCTAAATAAATTAGAAAGAAAGTCGCCGACCAGCATCCGCATTCGATTCTTTGATAAACTTTTCCGGCATTTTATAAACAAATTTTTTAAAAAATACAAGAAAGTAGGGCGTTATGTCAATCAATAACGTTAAAGAAGCCAAGTGGCTAACATTCAAAGACAATGCCGTCCTCTACGTCAACAGCTTCACTTCAATGAAGCTGATTCTCGTCGTATCTAAGCAATCGAGGACTCAGCACACCCAAACTCTCTCTATGACACTTTGGGACCAGTCCCTGACCAAGATCCTACAGAAAATGAACTGCGAGTTAGAGATCTCCAACCAAGACCCTGACGTAAAAATCGCGTCTGAAGACCGATACATCGCGTTTTATAACCTATCCAAAGGGAGTTTAAAACTCTACGAGCTTCCTAACCTCGCCAAGCCGATACTCACTTTAACCTCCATAGAGAAACTGAAAGCAGTCGCGTTGTTTCCGCTGCAAAGGAGGCTTTTCGTCACTCTGAGCGGGAATAAAATCGCGTGCTATAAGTTTTACTCTAGCGACCTTGAGTTTTCTGTTGAGGCAGAAAGCAAGCAGAATATCGAAGCGTTACACATACTTAAAGAGCAGAAACTGCTTGTGGCGAATACAGTTAATGAGGTTCACATGTTTGATGTCACTACGAAGAAATTCGTGAACCGGTTCGAGACACACAAGCTGCCTGTGCTGGGGAGAAGCAATTACGATCTCGAACGGGTAGTAGGACATGCGAGCAGCTCGAATAAGGTCATCCTAAAAGGGAAGGAGTTGAGTGAGAATTCATCTGGGCAGGTGGAGCGAGAAGACGTGATTGAGATCTGTCAAATGAATGATCTTAGAAAAGACATGAGGTTCTCGCTTCAGACCGATGTGGGATTCTGTATCACGAATCAGCAGGGACAAGAGGTTATTTGGAGTTCGAAGAACTCGGTTTATGTGTTGGATTTGAAGGGCAAAGAAATTGTGCATTTGCATACTTTCAAGGATAATCAGATGATCATCTCAGGGACGATCATTGAAACTGGCAAGGTTGGTCAGGCGAAGCAGAGGAAGTTGCTGGTGGCTTCCTCGAATCATCTGAGTTTGATTACTTATACATTTAATCTATAGAATCTTTGTTGGGAATAAATTATGTAAAAGTGACTGAATACTGGTTGTAATTGAGCAATTAATTAAAAAATATTATGATTGCATGTTAGAGAATTTGCTTGTTCTGAAAGCTTTATGATTTTTATAACTATATATAAGATTCCACTCGACAAGGCTAATTCGCCGAAAAATTATCAAAAACGCTCTGTGTTAAGCTTAAAATGGAGCTCGTCTTATTTATAAATTGAGATCCGCTCAGCTAAGAAAAAGCAGGATTTTTCTTGTTAGAGACCAGCTTACTGTCACCGAAAGTCAAAATAAGAGAAACGATAAGCGTAGGAGCTCGAACTTTTATTGGACTTGTTGAACAGCTAATAAGCTTTACATTGCGAGTGAAATGAACTGCTATGTATTACAGGGTGCTTTACTAAGTTCTGCTAATATGGTTCATTTTCAAACACACAAGACTGGAGTCAAACTCTACATTCAATTGAAAAAAGCTTGAGAAAAGGTCAAACTGCCGCCCTTCTAATTCCTTTGTTCTGCATGATTCTAACTAATTCCGTTTTCTGTGTTGTTTTGATTCTTCTCGCTTCTCTTCTGGAAAATTCATAATTTATAGGTCTTTGTCAATACAAAGTTATGGAATAGAAGACTACTTTTGTTCATATTAATTACAAATAGAAATCGAAAATTTTTAATCAGACGTATCCAATTTCACTTTTTCAAGTAGACCGTTATTATGAATCCAAAATGGCACTCTGAAACTTTGAGACCAAACCACTATCATCAGCCACAAGCCCACGCGATGTTTGCTTTCTTTCAGAAACCTGATCTCACTTTTTTCTCACGTAGAATAGACCTTCTGACTTGACTTTGCCATATTTTCGAGCATGACCCTTTTAAACGAGATATCGAAGGTTGTTGGGCTGTTATCTCACCTTTTACTCATGAGCATGTTTCATATTTATACTTTGATAAAGAACGCGACGGTTTTTATTGAGAGGCTATCCGACGCGATAATTGGTGACCAATTGAACAAAGGCCATTTCCAACATCCTTAGATACATTTTTCTATTCACACAATTCGCACCCTGTTAAACACAACTTAGAAATGCTGATAGTATTATTATACAAGAAACCAAGACTTGAGTTTGCTGGCTTAAAGGTTTAAATAGCTAATGAACCATATAATGATCGTCTTCCTATGAAAAACGTCCTAAGTATTGAATTCTTCACGCGATAATACAAGTCCTTGAGCAAGAACTCCATATTCTCAACTTTTCTATTAACCTCAAATATAAATTAGAAGTTAGAAGTAAAGGACCAAATCCACTTGGTCTAAGCATCTATCTTCTATATCCAGTACTAATTAGACCGAGCCCATATTAAATCATCCTTTACGGGCCCAAACGGAAATTATCAAACTCATGAAGAGTTCCAAATTCGCAAAAATTCGAAAATCATAAAAATCCCAAAAACAGACTATATCATATATCCTTCGCGCTAGAGCTCCGACTTTCAAAAGAAGCATAAAATGGAATATTATTAGTTATTTACTTCTACTGAAGCATCACACGACCAGTTTCAGTATCAAATCACACTCTTCTCGTATATACTGAGAATTTCAAATTTTTCAAAAAGATTCCTTTCCAGTAACAAAATTTTGAAATTACTGATTCTATCCTATATAAGAAATGAAAGAGACAGCCGATAGAATAAAATTCAGAAAAAACCATTCAAAATACTATGGAAAACCCCACAACCGTGGACCAGCCTTTAATGTTCACAGAGCACAAAGAAGATCGTGTGCACCGTGGATCTAACCTCTCAGACTCCGAAAAATATTACGATCTAGAGAAAGTCATCAAAGAAAGCGAAACATCCGGAAAGAAAGTCGTTCTACGATTAATATCCGTCTCTGCTGTCTGCATATTATTCATGTCTGCAGAGATCGTTGGTGGTATTTTAGCCAATTCATTGGCGATTATGACAGACGCTGGACATTTATTCTCAGATTTCTTCGGATTTTTGGTCTCGATTATCTCGCTTTGGATCGGCAGGAGACCTGCAACGCGATCACTTTCTTACGGATACGCGAGAGCCGAAGTCATCGGTGCACTATGCAGCGTCGTTATCATTTGGGGCTTAGCGGCGTTGTTTATTTATGAAGGTGTGGAGAAAATCCTGAACCCGCGTCCTGTTGATGGGAAGATCATGTTTATCACGGCTTGTTTTGGATTAGGTTGCAATTTGGTCATGATGAAAATCCTTCACAGTCATGGTCACGATCATGGCCACGACCATGGGAATGGTCACAATCATGAGCATGAGCATGCACACAAGGCTGAGCATAAGCATGACCATCAGCACGAGCATGAGAGCCATTCTCATTCTCATCCTCATAAGCATGACCATCAACGAGGGAAATATCCAGGCTCTGCAAGGTCCGGCTGTTCAAACTGTGAATTAGACAATGAGATTATTATGCCAAAAACAAAGGAGACACTGGTAAGCCTTCGTGAAAGGGTCTTCATTTGAACTAATATCCTTTCCTTATTTTAAGCCATCGCTGGGAGATCTCGAAAATAAACAAGAAGAAGTGATCATGGTTAGTAAAGAAGACCAGCAGGTGGTTGAGAGCTTGCAAGAAATTCAAAATCTACCGAAAAACGGGACAGTTGACAAGAAGAGCAAGAAGAAGGTGAAAGCTGAGGCAGCAGACTCAAAGCAAAGAACTCGAAGTCTCTCTCAGGCTGATGTCCATGAAAACGTCAACCTGCGAGCCGCTTTCATTCATATCCTCGGTAATTATGTCATAACACCCACACTGACCATCCCATATAGGCGATATCGTTCAAAGCATAGGCGTTATTATTGCGAGCGTGATCATTTGGGTTAAGCCTGACTGGCACCTTGCCGATCCGATCTGCACGTTTATTTTCTCGATCATTTCATTGTTCACGACGTTCCGAGTGCTCGGGTTCTGTATCAAAATTTTAATGGAAGGCAGTCCCCACGAACTCGATCATGAGGCGTTTGAAGCCGGACTCTACACCGTCGTTGGAGTTGTAGATGTCCATGATCTGCACGTTTGGTTGCTCAGCGCAGGAAAGCCAGCGATGTCTGCGCATCTGGTCTCGACTGATCCTGATGAAACGTTGAAGCATGCGACGAGATACGTGAGGAAGTTCGGAATATTCCACTCTACGCTTCAAGTGGAGAGGGTTAACACTCATGGCAGAGATATCAAGATTGCATGCGCTCATAATGTACATCAATAATTAGTAATGATAAGAGGGTAATGCGTTGAGTTTTTTGCTCGCTCTCTAGAGCTAATTAATTGATTGGAAAAAAGACTGAGCATTATTATTGTTATGAGAATGTGAAATTATTTGGAAATTTGTGACTTTATAGGTATATGTATGTAAAGTAACAAATATGGTTACTTGGATGAGGGTTCGTTCTGAAAGAAACTTTAAATTGAGGAGAAAATTGAAGTATTTGTTGCTAATTAAATTTTGATAGACGCTCAACACGTTAGATCGATTATTGCATCTACGCCCCAAAAAATTTCAATTTTCGCTAACGAGCAAAAACAAAATAATTAGTGATATCATTGTATGTTATGCAAGAGAGACTCAACCTTAGCACTTGACCCGTTCGATTCGTATTTTCCAATTAATTCTTCTCCGAGACTTATATTCGCAGCGTGCTTCGATGAAGTTGAGCTTCTCTCGCCTTTCATGCACCATCGACGGCAGAGATCTTTGAAGCCGATTAACGTTCTCCTAGAGACTCCATAAACAATCGCGTTGATAAACCCTTGGCAGAGGACAATGACTTCAATTAACACAGCCAAATTATTATTCGTAATGGTTGTGCCTGCTTGCAGTAGCAGCAAGCCTAATTGCAACGGTACCCAGCAGATGATGAGAGCTCCAGGGTATTTCAATATCACCAACCACCGATAGAAGTCCCCTCCACCGAAGATCCGGTTCAGACCTTTGATCGAATGAACTGAAAAATAAATACTCAGTATGACTGCGAGTATGAAATGAACGTTGACTCCGATGAACGCGCTAAGATCAAACTTCCCAATGTTGACTATATGCACGCAGGTATCTCCATCAGCATAGTAATAGACAAATCCCTGGTAGATGGCGAGAATAGAACTGCAAAGACTCGCAATAAGCGTTATCAAGACATAGTATTTCATATTTTTGTGTATGCGTGTATTATGCTCGTTTTTAATGAGGTCGCGGCAAGCATGAGTAAAACACACTGCCCAAGTGAACGAGGCATTAACTCCGATCTGGCTGGCAAGGAGGAAACCCTGGCATAAGGCTTGATTGAGGTTATGGATGTATCTCAGAGAGAAGATGGAGCCTGTGAAGACCAAATCGCAGATTGATATGCCTAAAATCATAGTGGTGAGTGGTGTTCTCGGAATTCGTAAAATGTAGACTGTGAAGAAAATGAAACCGATGCCAAGCGCAGTGAGAGTAAAGGAGATTGTGTATAGACCGCTCTTGAAAGTCAAGCAAACGCAGTTTTCAAGAGGTGTTATTGAGCCGCAGCATTTGTCTAAATCGGTTTCGCTCATCAGATTATTTGATAAAATTTCCTTAGTATTTCCTATTTAGAATAAAATCATTAATTGAATCATTAAGGTGGCAAAAGATAAATTGAAATTTCAACATTGTGGCAGCTTGCAGACAATAAAAGCAAGGAAAAGGATTTGTTGAATGATTGATTCTGTTGGACGTCGTGAGAGTAACTATAATGAATTTGGCTTGAAAAATGATATAATCTTCTCATAATCATCTTCTGAGGCTTTCAACACAGGGCATTGCTGAGAATTACAGTAAGTTTGTAGAGAAACTTTTGAAGTTCAGCGTGTTTTCTGACAATGCCTTGTTCCCAACGAAAATGAACTGTTATTCTTCCTTTGCTGTTTATTCATGAATAGGCTTACTGTGATTGATTGATATAGTTGTTAAGAACCGATTGCTCCATGCGATCCACTAGTAATTCTCTGAATACGGAGTCATAATGGTTCCTTTTGATACGAGATCTATGAGAAAAATTTCCCTTTCAACAAGTAATTAATTCCAAGCATGAGCGGAATTGAGCACACACACAAAGAAAGTGAACCCTATGAGATCTTTAATGATATTGTTTAGCTATTCTGAAACTTCATGGTAGGAAATAAGAAAAATTTTGTTTGTTCTTTATTGGACGCTTTGCAATTTCATGGACTTTCGATTCGGTAGTTCATCAGCCTCGCTTAAATATAGCTTCTCCATTCGCAGCGATAGTCTCCTTCTCAACAATGCTTTGGTGAACATATTGTGTCCTCCAGTTCATTCAGTAAGTGAAATGTACCCAGAAATTAGATTCGAAATTAAAGAGCTATCTCGCTGACGCAGAATGAGATCAATTAATTTTTTTCATCGCTCGGTTTTGATGACGCAAATAGAATAAATTCTTCTCTTAGAGGTCTCAACTGCTGAAATATAAAATCGGTCCTTGTAGAATGCAATTCAAAAACCATAATCTACTCGAAAAATGTTTCCACAGCAACAAAATCTCGTTAACATAGTTACAAGAGAAGCTTCTCTTTTTTTTCAATAGTCAAAAATCGTATGTATAAATTCTACTTCTTTCTAGAGTTAGTATGAATCATAATGATAAGTGACGATGCATTTGGGTCGGAGTGAAGACAGAAAATATCCCTCTAAAGAGGAGGGGTCTTTCGAAGGGAGAAAAGTAAAGAAAGAAACAATGAAGCTGATGTTTCTATTCGATTTGATCTCTCATCGAAGAAACGTCAGCAAGCTTAGAATAGTTGAAATCTATAACATTATTAATGGAGGGGAAGCATTCTGATTTTTCCTTGCTCCTACCTACTCCATTTCTAAGAGCGAGTCTACGCGTTTTGAACCTTTACAGAATGGATACTCCAGCGGAGATGGTGAGCAATTCAAGCAGATACATCACATAGAATGGCAATACATCTCACCAGAAAAGTAAGTACTCGAAATGGTGTAAGTCAATAGATTGGAGGTCACTGGGATCCAGAACTATTTCATTTGGTGCGTTGAAATAAATTGAGTTTATAACCAGAAACGTGCCGATTTATTCGAAGTTAGAGACTCTTTAATCTTCGATCTATTATAGAAGCTCAGTAGCACTCTCTAGCAACACCAGAAAATTTGAAAACGAAAGGCTAGCCCCGCTTGGAATCAATATTTCTTTAGTAAAATAAATTAAACCTCTTAAGGAGTCATATCCCTTGCCATAAGAAGGCTAACTTCGGATTTAAGCGAATCACAGCTATTCCAATAACGTGTCTCAGAACATTCCAACTGATTTAGAGAATCTGCTCTAGAATTGCAGGAAAAGAGCCCTACGCTAGTTAGTATGCCAAGAAAATCTTGCGAAAGGCAAGAGCGACCGAATTAGTGCTCTATTTAAATAAATTAAGATATTAAGGAAGTCCTAACCTCATTTTGGCAGGCAAAAATTACATCATAGCGGGAGAACACCACTCTGGATGCTCCTCATATCAGACGTTGAGCCTAGCACAGCAATTATCTGCTGGTTAGGCAGAGAAAACTTATTCTATTTAATCAATTATAGTGCCAAACATATATATATAGTCGCTCTCCAGAGGATTGCTACCTCAGAGACTTGTTAATTAAAGGAAACTCTACTCTACCATTGCTAGTTCGCTTTACTGTCCTGATGGTAAGTACATCACTACGAGATCTATCGAGTTGTGTAAATGAGGCTTTTCTAACTGGAATAGTGTTACTCGCTTGCTGACATCTGCAGTTAGCGAATGATTTCAATTGTGGTCAGCAAAACGAATTCGAGTGAGTATAAATTGAGGAAAAAAGAAAGAGCATTTTATCAATTAAATTTAATGAAGTTGAATCTGAGATTATTCCTGTTTTTTATAATTTTTTAATTAAATGCCAGGATTACTTTCCTGGCTACAGCCGCAACGCCGATGAAATTTGAAGATGAAAGGACGTGAGAGACCGAGCGGCCACTAGCCAAGAGAAGCACAGGAGACCACAAACAGCCATTCGTAAGGAAATTATCTGTCTCTAAAGCTGGCTCTGATTACAAGTTCCGCTTCAAGCCGTCTCTCTTAGAGGAGACTGAAAAAGAAATGAAATAGAGCTAGATCAACCTATCTAACTCGTTCATTCTTAGCTGTGAGCATCCGACCTGGATGCCAAAGCGTCGATCTTTCCCGGAATCAAGCTATAGAGATAGATTACTTCCTTTCTTTTGGCTGTCATATTAGACAAGCCTCCTTTCTCTTCCTGGTTGCTGCGATCCCGTGTGATCCAATTCCAAGGTAATCGCTTCAGTATAGGATGCCTACAAATAGGCATAGATAGGTTTAAGAACAAATCATAGCTTATGAAGTTAAAATTCTTTAGATTAAGTGCTTATTTGGCCAGGGATGCCTTTCTTTATCTCAGAAATAGAAGTTAGGGAGTTATTAGGCTTAATCACTCACTTAGCGGGAATTTTAGAGGATCTCAATCTTTTGAAAGTATAACGTTAATTAATTGCTTTCTCAAGGTGAAGTTTGGGAATAGCTTTGAAATAACTAGATTAGGTCAGAATTATGTTGTACACAAAAGTCATAATTAACATCCTCATTCAAATTATTTTTTCTCAAGGTGTTTATCCTTCGAAGAAACCTCAAATAAAAATTCCAAATGTCAGAAATATTTAATTTCCTGCAGATCCTTGAATGCACAGTTATCCACCACAATTTCAAATTCCTTCAGCTTTTGTCTGAAGTAACAGCAGCAATCATTTTTCGAAATGAAGTATTGATTGAATTGATGAGAACCCTCAAAACCGAATATTCAAATGGATAAAAATTAAAGAACAGGTTTGAACTGAAAATAGCTGTCTATCATTGATGTGAGATCGATTTGACCATACTTTCTCGACTTAGAATGTTTAATATCATCTTGTTTCTCCTCCCTATCAATGATTTAGAATGAATGGTTCAAAACCGAAAAGGGTACCATTCTTGTGTCTAAGTGTTTACGGATGGGGTGTTCTATTTATATAGGTTCTCTCTCATTTTAGGAAATATGAGAGCCCATCTCTCAACCATTTTTTGATCAAGCTAGGGTCTTCAGGGATATTATATTATTGTTCATGCGAGAGGAGGAAAAATGCAAAACTTTTAAAAAGCACGATTTTTTCCAACAATGCACTCTCTTTGATCAATAATTCCAATAAGTGCTCGCCTTGAGTCACAAAATGTCCTACTTATGACACTTTTCGATGAAAGGTATGATTAAGTAAGGAATCGCTTGATTCCATTATGAGCAACTATTTAGAACTCAATTTCTCTCTATTGTCGCTTGAATCTGTACAAAATGAGAAGGAGCAGAAAATTTGATTCCAACAATATTATTTCCCAAAGGAACTATGAAGGACTTTATGCTTACTCCATGAAATAACCAAAAGAGAGTTCAATGCGTGTCAATTTTCCAATATTTCGGTTGGAAAAGATGGGCCCTGCTTCACTGGCTGTTCTCATAATAACTTTTTTTCTGATAAGACAATGTCTAAAATCAGAGCTAAACGAGTTTTACCCTCGTAAACAAATTGATACAAAACCTGCTTTCAATTCCCTCCTTTCCTTCTAGTTAACTTTGCACTCATACCTCTTAAGTAGCCCTGCCTTTTTATGAAAGAGTAGAGAGGGCTTCAATCTATATCCCATAAAAATTGTAAGAAGAGGTTCCTATTATACTACTCACTTAACGAATCGAATTAACAAACTGCTAATCAGCCGTACCTGAAGAAACATTTGGTTCAATGTATCGGAAATAAAGCCTCGTATATAGATTACAGGTTTTACCATGTGATATATACTATACTGATAAAACCCTTACTTTACATAGCTGTATTCAGATATATATAGGACAAAAAAGATAGAGAGAAAGCCTGCAAGTACTGAAAGATAAGAAATAATCAACCGGATACGAGAATATAATACAGACCTCGGAAGAATCCTTTTGCATGACATGACGCCTTGGTTTCAATAGTATGTTATTATTTTACTATGATGCTTTCATTATTGATTAATAAGCACGGTTTTAATTGATCCACAGCTTCATCGCCCACAAGAACAAGAGAGAGTGTGTACTCCTACCCTACGGCTAGTTCTTCTTGTTAATCCTGACCTTGTTAGCTCGCTCAGCTGGTTTTGATATTTTATGGCTTCGAGAGTTTAAATTCGAGCCTTTTTTCTCACAGTTCCATTCATTGAAGAATTTCCCTGTGCTTTGTTCCTCTTCTTCCGCAAAGACGACTTTATTCATGAAGTCTCTAAACGCCTGATACTCTTCAAAATTAAAATCTTCGCTCTGACGGAACATAAAAGCATCGTTTGTGTCTTTACTATTTTTTTAAAAAACGAATTAATATTCAAAAATTCAAGGGAGTATATACTCTTCAATAATGTCTTTAAAACAATCGAAATTCGCTGTGAAGCTTTCGAATAAATTCTCGTTTACGTCGAAGACCGTGCTCGCAGTCTCTTCGCTCGTGCTCAGTTGGTCATCACTGATGAGCGATTTCATGAGCAAGGCCATGTCGTACATGTTTCGGGACTCTTGATTACTCAAAGTCTCATAAGCCTCTCTAACTCTGTTAAAGATGACATTAGCAGTCTCTTTATCACTGTTTTTATCCTGAAGGGTATCGGTTAGATAAGACACAATGTAGAGAATATACTGGGTGGAATTTTAAGACAAGAGCTTTGTAAGCAGAGCGGATTTCTGCTTGAGTGGCATTTTGAGAGACACCAAGCGCTTCATAATGGTTGAGTTGGTCGATCATGGTACGTGAGCTCGTTTATTTTGCCTGATTTCTTTGAATTATATTCGCTTTATTATTTATATCAGCGTCATCTAGATATACAGCGTCTGGTTCCAGTTGAAAATTCCAGATAACCAAAAATGTTTCTTTTGATTTAACTCCAGTAGCCAAATTAATTTTTCGTTCATTCAAAATTTTCATTAGAATATTGAAGATCAATTCAGAGTTCTTTCTCTGGATAATTCGAATTGATGGAATCGAAACGCATTAGGTTTAATAATACATCCAGAAAGAAATAAACCCTAACACCCTGATAATACTTAAAATACACGTAAAATACAATTCAAATCCGATGGAACAAAGCTAGAAGGCGCCTCAGATGAAGGTTGTACAAAGATGGAGGTTTTTGGGCTGTTATCTGCGGGTTGGAGGGAATCAATGGTAAGATCACATTACTTCCTCATTCCATTTTGGAATTGGAAGAAAGAAATTAATGGTTGTAGAATAGTTCCTCGGGATCGAGATCTTTGATAGAAACTCGAATTCGCTCGTAGAATGATCTATAATCCGGATTGAACAGCCTGATTTGGAAGTATTCCAAAATATTCTATATTTTACTTATTTGCACGCACTCATGGAATGTTCTAGACCCCTCGCGGAAAAATAATTCAAAATCTATAATTATCTGTATTTTGATAGATGCTGAAAAAATTTCGTTATTAATTTAATTTCTTCCGACAGAAGATTAATCGATGGAAAATTCAGCATATGTTCTCTTCGAATAGATCGTTGAGAAGTACATTTTAGCTGGCAAGCCCAAAAAAGAACACCAAATCTTCTTCCGGTCATGATAAGGTCGCCTTTAGGGTTTTCACTCTGAAAGCATCTTGTTTTGAACTATAGCTTTATTTTTGAAAAATGGCAGAACATTATTCAAAATTAGAAATACAATGAGATATGCAACGACATAACTCAACAATTTGGACATTAACATTTTTTTCCCTGTTTTTCACAATGAAATTTCTGTATGCACTCTGCTTATGACAAGAAGAGCAGAAAAAGAACACAAAATTTTCATCATGAGATGGGGCTACCAGATGATAAATTATCTTGAGCTGTTCCAAAATGATTAGAAGAATAATGTTCACGAAAATAGTTTTCTGGGTGTTTTCCGAACAAAGCTAAATGGAAATTTAACAAATTTGAGAAGTTATTCTTATTCATGGTTCTCGAAAAATTTAGCACTTTTGAATTCATTTAGCTCGGCAATCTATGCTCCTTATTTTTCTATTCTTTTGTTTCTTTTTATCAAGATTACATGTGAAAATACCAGTACAATTCTGTTCTCAAAGCGTCCATCTTTTCTTCGAAAAAACTGGTTCAAACGGATTAAATTCCAAGAGAGCATATCTTAACGATTCGAGTCGACATAATCTTATGAAGATTTTACGGTTTTCAAATATATAAATCTAGAAAGTTCTATTACACTAAAGGGTTCATGCAGTTAAGAGATTTTCTTCCTCTTAATTTTTCTTCGATCAACGATTAACCCACAGATCCATCCTGCCCCTTTCCCATAATCTGCTTCCTGCTAATTCACGGCTGTAGTCTTTTCTCCTTGCATGTTCTCCATGTCAAGCAGATAGACATTAATAGAATTAAAAGCGGAGTTCCTAAACCTACATTGACTACTCTAAATTCCCATTGGGTACTCGACTTAATTTTGATCCTCTTCCCTCTTTTTTCTTTGCCCTCAAGGAAGGTTCTCTGCTATGATAGCAGTCAAATGCAGCCTATGCTGAAAATAGTGTTCTACTATAAAGCAAACGAAATAGTGAGTGGCCATTAGATCAAACTAAGATCGGTTTTGCGTTTCTGTTCAATGGAAACCTTCCAAAAAGCACTAAGAGATTTTTAAGAAAAGAAAATCTCCGCAACGGAAGAACATTATCGAAAACAATCTATCAACTCTAACCATGCCTTAGGACGACCTCAAATGCCGGATTTGCTACATTTGAAGGATAACAAAGACTAGGATTTCACGTTTGGCATGATAATTTGACATCCTCAGATTTAGTCTGGCGCAGCAAGTCTCTTAAACGATAGATAATTCCGATTTGTACTTATTAGGGTAAAAGCAGCTTGATAGAACACAATTAAATTTAATAATTTTTCAATCGTAAAGTGCCACTCGGAACAATTAATTCAAATTCAAGAATCAGTTGCATGTTCGAACTTTAGAACACAACCCGGAATTTCTGGGAAGATATTAATTTCGCAACTGCAAAAATCCCAAAATTGCCTATTACCAATGTACCCTTTTTTTGTTCCTTTCCAAACATCAAACTGATTTCCGAGTATGTATATTGTCTGAAATGGGAATGCTCGACAGAGAAGCTGCCGGGAAAGGCGCGGATTGTAGTTCATCAAGAATAGATCCACGCTTTTTCCAAATTATCGCGTAGGTTTAACATTAGGGTCAGGGAGATCTGTTAAGAGTCTGAGGAATTACCAAAATATCCTAATTGTCATAGGAAAACTTCTGAGAAACATCTATTCTATATTGTATTGGAATTGGAAGACTCTAACTCGGAAGACGCTTCCCTTCGAAGAAAGTAGCAACCGATTCCTTTCGCTTTAGGCTGGTATGATGCGAATAATATGTTTTCTAATGATTGCTGGCGTTGGCAATCTGGCTGACGATGGCTGTGACGAATATTCGTTTCACCTCTCGCCATTGTATTTGTCAGGCTGAAGTATTTGTTCAGAAAGGTCATTTGTTCGAGCTCGAGCAGCTGAACAAAGAAGATTCTCCTTTTCGAATGTTTCAGAATACAGTCGAGATTGAAATAAATCGAAGTTAATAAAAGATTAGTCTCAGGGCTAAAGGAAAATACCAGTACGTGCAGCTAAGATACTTTCAACTCTCAGAGGAATTCGTCCACAAAACCGAAAACGCCGTTTTTTTGAAAAAAATCGTAAGAGTATTGAGGAACAGTTAAAAATATCCTCTAAGTGTATAAGAACATATCTTTCTATGAAAAACAGATGAATTAAATACAATCCAAAGTCTTGGTGATATGAATTCATTAGATTAATGCTGATGTGAAATATTTTAGAAAAAGTACAACGATGATTTAAGATTAGTAGTCAAACACCAGCTGGGAAATGATTTGAATTTATTTATTTTTAAGAGACAGAAATTGACTCAAAACAACTAATACATTACATTTTCATTTCAGTCTAAACATGCAAGATTGAAAAATTGAAACTCAATGAAAAATTTTCATAACTTCTTTTACACTCCTCAATCCATGTAATATCTCAGATGTGCATTTATTCAATACATTCCCTACATCTCAAATCACTCTCTTTACATCGGTTGCTTGCAAAGAGGACAGTTCCTATGATTCTTTGTCCACACCGCCAAGCATTTTTCGTGATAAAAGTGCAAACATTTCCTCCAATAAACCACTTTATGCGCTGGACTGCGCAATTCTTCAAGGCAAATCGAGCAATCGTCCCCTCTAATTAGATGTTCCGGCACGTTATTATAGTTAAAACCCGTTAAAGGACTAATCCTCGTTTGCAACTCGAGCTGCTGGAGCCTCGCTCTTTTCTCACTATCCAATTCTACACCCATTTTCACCTGAAGTCTGAGACTCAACAATTGTATTCTCAAGTTCAACGCATTAAGATACCTCTTTATATCGAGCCAAAACTCCTTGGCCAATCTTTTCGAGATTACCGGCAACACCAAAAATGACTCCAACAGGCCGAGTCCAAGAAGCCAAAATATCGTTACGACATAGAGCAAGCTGATCGTTGGGTAAGAACTGCAATCTTGGAACTTTATTCCTCCTCTTACGAGTTGCTGTGAAAGTCTCCCATACAAATAAATAGAGTATGGCAACAGTAATCCAAAGTACACGCACCCGGCGGCGCATAGTCCTCTTTGCATCTTGGTTAGTATGAGATTTGGGTTGAATATCGGTGAGTTCCATGTAGTTCGCTCCAAGCGGAAAAGTAGACAGAAAAACGCGCCTCCGAATAGAAAAACGCTAAAAAAGGATAATTTTTCTTTGAGCGTCTCGCAGGAAGTGGTATGATTGATAATCAGCGCGCAGATCAGAATGTAGGTGAAAATTATTAGGTAAAAAGCTTTGAGAAGTGTCGCTCTAGGGATATTGAATCGAGGAGTCTTCAAAATCACGTAGATGGTTTTCAGAGTTGTGATAGAGGTAGCTGAGGCCATGAAAAAGCTGAGGATGAAATGAAAGTCATAGAGCACGGATTTCTGGGGTGGAGGAGCGCTGCTATACAAAACTGCGAATTTAACGAAGGTATAAAGGATCCCAACCGCTGTGAATGTCCGGAAAGGGAAGCCAGCCATCATTCTCCGGTAATCTGTCAGACTCGGTCTTTGAGGAAACCGGAAAAAGTTGATAGGACGCCAAGAAAGTAATGCCAGATTAAGCATGAGTGAGTTCAGCCATACCCAAAATAAAACCCAGCCCCAGGGCTTGAAAATGCACAATAATGCAGGTACTGTGAAGATAAAGTGGTTGAATATTTGCATTTCTTGGTTTGGAGAGTGATTTGGTAATTTTATTCACGGCAATTTATTGCAGAGATGAATTATTTCACTAAAATTAAGAGTTTGATACTACAAGTGTAGAATAGAGAAATCCAATTATTTGGTCCTGGTCTTGGTTGTGAGAATACAAACTGATTGGTACTGAATAATAGACCTAAAGAAGAGTAAATAAAACTATTGGATATGCCATACAATGAAGGCCAAGGATGACAATTAAAGGCATAATATGAATCGTTATACTTAAGAGAAAATCAACAAACTATTTCAATGCGGTGTCCTAGTTTGTTTGTGATGAATGGCAGGTGCTTTATAATGGGGATTCTTGAGTATTCTCTTGGATAATTGGATACGGTGTTTCAAGAGATACACGAGAAGGAAAGAGGGAGCTTTTATGCGGGTTTTGGGTGAAAGCGATTCATTTAAGAGGCAATGTACAAGTTTTTATATTATGAAAAGACAGCAAGGATAGGGTTCATCTCACATGAGTAGTGAGTAATGAATGCAAATTGAGTTGCTTAGAAATGTTGGTTGTAACGCATCCTTTTCCTCAAATAAATCCAGCTCTATGGATCAGTAAATAAAACTATTGCGATCAGTAGTACAACGAAGCACAGTCTTTCTTTATTTTTTTAATTTTTTTTAAGGTGAATGTGAGTTAGTCAGCCTCTTTGCTGATTTCACAACTGGGAAAAGAATACAAAGGCCTATTGATTCTCAAGAAAATCAAAATTAGTACAATCACTACTGAAATACTTCAAAGGTAGACAGGAAATTCCAAAAAAATAATTTAAGACTTGGCATTAGAATTGATCAAACTATTTTGAATTGAAAATTTAGCTGTTAATTTGTAAAAACTAGAAACAAATCTTTCAAATTTGAATTTAAAATCAGCCCTTTTCTAACTGATCTCAAATTACTAAACCACACAGCAGTCTCGTTACAAGCCTAATCGACTAAGAAAGCACTCTAACTACTCATATTTCAGCTAAACCCTGTATTTTTAACAATTTTTTCTTGGACAGTAAATTGAATTCGAAAAATTCAAATGGAATCTTCGAGTTAAATTTTTATTATTTTTACAGTCGATAAGATATACATTTTATTTCTCATTTTAGCTCCAATCCTTCACGTCAGCCACAATGCAAGCGATAGCCTTCGAATCAAAACAACTTTCCTACCCCAATATTCCAGACTACGCCCACTCGAACTCTGAATCTTCGGATGAATCCCAAAAAACTGACCAACCGAGTTTCACTCAAACCCAGCTACCTCAGCTCGATCTCATGGTTTCTGAGGTCCAAACGTTTTCTGATTACCACAGAGAGGACCATATCAAAGATTTCGACGTTGAAAGCCTTCGAGGCTTCAAATATGAACCAGAAAGAAATAATCTGCTCAGAAGAGCTTCTTCAACAAATCTAGACTCACAACCCGTAACATCTTCTCAGATATTACACATGCAGGCATTGGAGAGGTTTTATTGCCATATCCACAGCTTTTACCTCCTGCCGAATGGAGTATTTGAAAACCAATCAAAATTAAGCAGAGATCCAAATCATTACGTCCCTGAAAACAAATTTAATGTCGGGACTCAGCCGGCTAAGGACAGAACATTCATAAAGTTATATGATAAGACTGTAAGCGATCATCATGCAAATATTATCTATAAAGATCGCTATCGGCCCTATTTCACGCTAATGCTATGTCAGCAGACACTCTTCGGAAAAGCCTCTCTGTTTTGTCGGTTTCCAGCAGAAGTCCATCGTTTAATCCTCAAATTTATTGGAGAAGACGTATCTTTCTTTATTCAAGACAATGGAAGCAGAGTTGGCACATTTGAACGAATTTCTCCCTCGAAACCGATTACGCTGTGCAGCAACCAAGAGATGCAGCTCTCGATGGATACGACTATCAAGATTCTGCAGGCTGAGACCAAGAGAGGTGATATGAGTCTCAAACCTAATAGAAAAGACAGCAATATGCTGAAAAAATTCCTCAAGGACGGCGATGTTAAATTTATTGGTCTTGATGATAAGTATTTGGAGGTGCTAGCCTGTGAGTTGATATCGTTCCGTAAAAATAGTCATTATGAGACGCGGCGCCTAGACTGGTCTCATGAGCTAGGCTTCAGCATTCCATTCTTGAAACTCGAGGTGCATGAGCATAAAGATAATATCATATCAAAATATCTGCTCTTTCCAGTAGAAGCGCCCTTCAGTTATTCAATTGGGCGTAATGATTGCTCTGATATTTTTTTATCGAGTCCGACCTGTTCGCGACGACACTGCAGAATTATTTACTCCAAGGAGAGAAGAACATGGCAGATGCTAGATGGCGCTGATGGAACACCCAGCCTGGGCGGGACCTGGCGAAGTTTGCAAACTATACAAGAAAAACATGAAAAAAGACCATCGAAAGAGTTTCCTATTTATGATGGCTCGAAGTTCAAGCTGGGAGAAAACGTGTATGAGTTTTCGTATACGAGGAAAAAAGTTAAATTAGAATCACATGCAGCAGAGACTGGACATCGGTAGTTTGGGGGTAGTTATTGAACAATAAGTCTTCAACATCCTGCTAAGGTTAAAGCAACATTTTTTATAGGAGCTTTTGGGTGAATATTAGCATTTTTCTATCTATTTTTGTGAAGATTTTCTCAGTCAATCGGTAATCGAGATTTATATTTGTATCAGACGATGACGTATCTTTAGCCAATTTTGTGTTTCATGCCTCTGATTCTTTGCCAAAGTGCACTGGTTTGCTAGAATATCGGAAGAGATCGATTGGGCAAATAATGATAAAAAATGAAGCAATGTTGCCATTTCTATAGATACATATATGTTCCTAATGATTGTACCTATGACAGATATTCAAACACAAACGGTTATGTAAAAAATAAACTAATAAGTGAGTTGATATAGCTATCTTTTCATATAAAACACACGTTTTTCATAAATAAGAGTTTCTTATATAAGATAATTGCTTTGATAACTTCCATTATTTCTTTTGTAAAAAAGACCATTGCTTTTTAGGTAAAGCTTTTTCTGTGGTAAACCTTTGAGTCCATTCCTGCCCTTTATCGTCAGTTAACAACACAGAGTATCCCGGAGCTTCTTCTTGAGCTTTCAATATGGTTGAAGGCTCTCTGCTCTTCAGTAGCACGCCAATCTCTTCACGGCAATTCTTGTTAGATTGCACCAGCTTAAACTCTTTGGAATCTAGTCCTTTATTCAAATTCTCGTTCTTCACCAATAGCCTTTTCTGCAATTTCAACTCAAAGTGCTTGTGTCCATTACTCAGCTGTTGGATATGAATCGTTCCGTCCTCAGTCACATAAATCGAAGGCTTAGATATCGCTTGGAAGCGCGAGATCACCGTACGCGTTAACTCCAACACCCTCCACTCTTTATTGACATCATCGTAAAGGTGCATCTCATGACTCGGGCGGGGCGGTTTCCTATGTGAATACCCTCCAAACACTAACACTTTCACCACGTTGAACTCGCCAAAGAAACAGCAGGCCGCGCCATTGACATGTGGAGTCGGCGTATCTTTGAGGGAAGTCCATGTTTCAGAGTTCATATCAAACACCTCTGCATTTGTTGAAAATTTATCTTTTTGTTCTCCAGAAAACGCAAAGAGCCTTCTTCCTGTAAAAGCCAGGCACGGACGCTTGATGCTTCGGGAATTCATGGACGGCTTTCGGACAAAGCAGTTGTGCTCGAGATAATAATGGCAATGTTTTGGCCCAACAAGCGCTATTTTATTCGGACTGATAAAACTTTGGCTGAATTGCTTTATTCTGGTTAAGATGTCATTAACCTCTTCGGTTTTTTGAATTATTGATGAGGAGGTGATCGCTCGCGTGCTGTGAAATACGCGGGCTTTGGTGAGATCGTTGGTGGTCCATTCTTTGGTTTCGAGATCAAAAGAGACAAACAGCATTGCTTCGGTGTCGAAGTGGAAAAGGATCTGATTCGTTTTGATCGGAGATATTTTTTCACAAAGACCGGAAGTGAGGTTTTGAATATTAGCGCTTGAAAGGTCTGCTGACTTCTCAGTCGTTAGGATGTCAGGTAGAGAATGCATTGTTTTCGAATGCGGTTCTGCGAGGTCGGTGGTCGTAAGAATTTTGGATGAATCAAATATTTTGTTTTTTGTAGGATTGCAGCCCATTGCTAGTATGATTCCTTGCTTTCTTGTAAGCTAGCAAATTAATTCTTTTATATGCCAGATGCAGATAATTAGGAGCTAAAATTCTGAGATTATTATTACATTTAGGTTATTTGATTGAAGTTCAGTAAAATTCAGTAAGTAGATTGTGAGGTTTTAATTATGGCTAAAACTACTCAATAAATATTTGTGAACTGAGAGCTTGCTTTTTAGAATTTCCATCAAGCAGCCTGAGAGTACACATAAAGGAGCTGCTCGTGATATACGTCTATTTTACTGGATATGTTTCTTTATTCTTATGAAAATGAAAATTTCTCACACACAA
>ENA-UOTX01000583-UOTX01000583.1-compost-metagenome-genome-assembly--contig:-NODE-583-length-37105-cov-15.498164_pt1 | contig 37105 bp, 23 predicted proteins | sample MGYA00238143_ERZ746982 | MGnify/ENA primary metagenome ERZ746982 (study PRJEB28758, sample SAMN06268862) | compost metagenome | isolation source: single cell | place: USA: California, Emeryville, Joint... | reverse complement strand
ACTCATCACTTGTATAAACCTTACAGTAGAAAAAATGAAGAAAAAGCAATGATGCTATCAATAATAGAAGAAAAAAAATTCACGAAAAACCTTGGTATATATATCAATTAAAAAAGAGTATTATCATTAGAGTTAAGCAATTTTTATTTCTTAAATTAAATTCAAATAAGTCTGGAGCGAATTTTTTGGTCAAACTCCAGAATTTGAAAGTAGAGTGGCCTGCAGTTGATTCACAGCAATATCCAAAAAATGGTAAATATCAATAATGTCTTATTCGGAAGCGGCCTGGTTTTTATATTTTTGTGCATAACATCTCTGACATAATCCTCGAGCATAAAGATTGTCATGAGGACAGAGATCAGGCTTTCTCTTCCTGTTTTTCTTATGATAGCATTTGATACACAACCCCTATATGTAAATGAGTCCAGGAAACATTAAATTTTTACCTTTGCATAGTGAGAACGTTCGAAATGACCACACATATCATTTTCTTTTCTTTTACTACAACAGGAATAAGCTTATTTCGAGAGAAACCATATTACATTTTCTTGGTTAAGCTCATTAGTTCTGGTGCCAGTTTAGAAGTCTCTTTGTCTTGAGCATTAGATGAAGCATCACTTTCTATCACTTCAGTTTTGATATCGTTGTTTGATTGCACAGGATTATAGGGTTCCTTGTATAGTGGTACTACTTTTCGAGATTCTATTGGAGTTTCTCTGGATATAGCATCAAATCGAATTATATTATTCGAAGATTGTAATCGAATCGGAACAGTTGAAATATCTCGTGGAGCGACTTGTTGGCTAATAATTAAATGTCTCAGATAAGTTTCTCTCCAAAGAGCAAGAGATACCTTCCGCAGTTGAATGGAAAGGCCATGGAAGGCGCCTTTAAGCAAGGATGGGCTCGTTCATAGCTGGGAGTGAATGGAGAATTGGATCCCAATCGAGTTCTTTGTTGAAGTAAGGAAAGCATATAGAATTCCTTTAAAGAGCCTCCTCCAATATGGGGTTGAGGTAGAAGACTGCACAGAGGCTCGCTGGTGAAAGCTAGTGCAGAATTCGGGAAGAACTGATTCAGGAGAATATTCATGGAACTAATAATTAATTATAAATTTCGGTCTGCTTCTGAGATATATTAATAGAACGCAGCACTCAAATTATTTACACGACTTAAAATGCAAAGGTATCGTTACTTGATATTGCATATCGAATTGCTTAAGGTCATAATCATTTGCTTGATGATTCACTTAACCTTCGTATTGAGATCGACTCACTCAAAGACAACGACATTTTCGAAGGCGACCTGAAGGCTCATCAAATCAAAGGAAATATGAGAAGCTTTTCATTGGTCATTGGCGAAATATAAGTTATAACTTTGAAATTGGTTAACTCAAAAAATTTCGATTAATTCTTCGAAATATCGTTTCTTATTAATTTTGAAAAATGCCATTCATTAAGTTGATAAGCTAGTTCTATCAATTCTAAACGAACCTGCGAACTCTTTTTCGAAATTCCTGATTGATCTGATCTTAAAACTCAATTCTTAAAAACAGTTGTTGAGTAGCAAGACACCTGAATCTCGATTACATCACAAGGCGATCACGAACGTATAGACGTCCCGAAAATCTCGAGGCCAGAGTATGAGCAGGTTGAATAAGTAATCTGTCTTAAACGGTTTGTATTTGACTAATATCAAAGCATTATATTTGGATCAAACACGGCTTCTCACTATAATATCTCTCAACAACAGCAAAACCCCTTAACCTAGCCGGTGGATCTTCGAAGGAACTCATGCACTGGTCTATCTCCTTTGATGTTGCCTGTTTGGAGGTATTTGTGGTTATATTTAACATTCGGCAGTAGATTAGGTGGAAGGCAGGTTTGTAGCTTGACCTTCTTCGGATAATGCCACGGGAAGTTGCTTTTCTATTGCTAAGGTTGTTATTTAAGGTTTTTTTTGCCCTTTCAGAATCAAAATATTTACAGTCGAGTTTAACCATTACTTAATACCTCTTGTTAAATTTTCTGCAGAATTTTCGGATCTCCCAGTCTGGACTCCTTCATCAACGAGAATTGAGGAGCCTTATAGCAATTCCCTTCTCACTGACTTGAGGGAACTTGTGCTTAGGTAAAGTTAACCACGATGAAAAAACAAATTATTGAATTTATGAAGTCATTAAGTAACACTAAAAAGTTCTTAAGGTATATTTTATCTTCTATTTTGTAGGAATAGGTTAAATGAGTTCAATTAAGCTTATCAAGCATTCGTATACATATTCAGATTAGATATTGAATAGGTGGCTATTAGGAGGCTGGTTCCACGTTGAAACTCATCAAAACATGGTAGAGAGAGACAGACAGAGTGTATTGTTAACGGAAAAATTTGGTTCTATCAAAACTTATTCTAAATGAAAGTTGCTGTTTCGTATGCGGTTTTGGAGTTGAATAATCAATCAAAAGATAAATTGGAATTTTGAGGCATTAAAATATTTTTGGAAACTAACAGCAGCAAGATTTTAATAAGAGTACATGTGCGCGTTGGAAATGATCGTTGTAATAAACATTAATTAGATTAATCATGAAGTTTCCGGAATCCCAGAGCGAATTCCGCGTGATATGGCTTTGTAAACATGAATCCTGTAATTCCTTTCAGTCACAAACAATATTGCGACTCAAAAGCTGATATTTGCAGATAAACAACAGTAGTAACGCAATGAAATTGAGTATTTTATTCATTTGATAATTGAATTTTAATCTTATGACATAATCCAGGGTCTTTCCTTTCATCCCCTCAATGCCTCATTCGTAACTCAATGTATATTAATTTTCCATTTAGCATCAGCAAACCTATTCGATTTGGATAAATCCATGTTTAGATACATATTAATGTGAAAACTGTTCTTCTCTTCAAATTTATGAGTTTGTTCTTGATCTGGTCAATCAATTTCTTTATACAGTTGCAACTCTCAAAGATAAATTCTCAATGCAAAAATATAAATTAGCAGCGATACAGCCAACGCATATAGAAAAAATTTGCATGGAAAAAATAGAGGTACATATTGAAGAGTGCATTTATTATTAAACATCATCCTCATTAATAAAGAATTTGAATCTGAAAAAAAATAAAATAATAAATAAATCGAATGTCGTATGCTTTTCGCACGGAGCTGAAAAAGCCTTTACGAGAGACTTGAGATATTTGCTGAATTATAGCGATAACTTCTTAAACAACGCGATTATTCGGTCTCCGTCTGATTTTTATATTTTTGAGCATAGCACCGCTGACATAACCCTCGCGCATAAAATTTGTTATGAGAGCAAAGCTCCGGTTTTCTGTTTCGATTTTTCTTGTGATAGCATTGAACACATAATCCCTAATCGCCATAAATTTCATTTTCATGACAAAATGTTACTTTTGCATAATGAGGACGATCTGAATGACCACAAGTCTCATTTTGTTTTTTTTTTACTACAAAATGAACAAATAAGTTTGTGCTTGGGTGAGGTAAGCGCTATTACATCTTTTTGCTTGGGCTCATTAATTTTTCTGTTGCCGGCTGAGAAATAGAGCTATTTTCTTTTGCACTGAATGTGGAATAATCTCGGGTTTCAGGTTCATTGAGGTTTAAATTGATATTCCTTCCAAAAATCTCTCTCGATTCGACAGAATATTGCACCGTTTTTAAAGGAAGAGCTGGCGTTCCTAGGGCGACTGCCTCCTGAGAAGCTATCAGCCTTGGAAGTGGTACCCGCGTTGAGATCCCGGTGAAATTTTCTGATATGCTTGGTTGAAAGCTATTTCAAAATTAATTCACATGAAAACCATAGGAGTTTACGTCGTGTACCCAAAACTTTGAATTCCCAATGGAATTTGCTTTAAGCAAGGAAATACTTGCCCATGATGTGAGTTAAATAAGTGCTTTGAGAACGAAGAGTGAAATCTTTGCTGCAGTACGTTCAAAGAACTGAGATCTGTAAAATAGGTCTTTTCGTTGGAGTGTTGGGACAAAAGGGTACGAAGAGACTCCAAGGTGTAAGTTGGAGGAGGGCAAAGAAAAAGTTGATTTTGAAATAGATTCATGAGAAAATTTTTATATATCAAATGTGCTTCTGAATAGATGTTTATATAACGCAACAGAGCAAATAGAATCAATTGATCCCAAAAAAATAAAATAAAATGCGTAACAATTGCTCGATATATTTTAAATTTTCGAATTCTGGAAAAATTATTAAGAAATAATTCGTTATTGAGCACGTGAAGTGCTTACCATTAATTCTATTATTGGAATATCTCAAAGAATTTAGAACGGATACAGAGAATTTACTCTATCAATTTGAATAACCTCCTGCTTCTTTAACATCTAATTTTAATAGCTCGAATGACAATAGAATAATAGTAAATCAGGAAGAACTCCTCTCGAAATTGGAATCCGGCCGTCCAAGAGTGACACTTCAGGATTTTGATTGTGCATTGGAAAACTATTCGCGATCTGTCCTAGTTAACACCCTCAAGCTCATAAATTGGAGAAGATAAATTCGATGTAGAAACGAGAGGTTTTGCAATCGGGTCCTGTTTCCAAGGAATGGGTGAGGAAGAGAGTCATTTCAAATAATTTTTAAATCGAAACGACTCGAAATACTTCGAGAGAATTTAGAAGTTCTCGAATACGGATATGAATCCAATTAAAGAAAATGCGCATATGTTACAAAGGATTTTTTATAAAATAAATCAGCTGACCATGCGTGAGTGGAAATAAACCCGATCAGCCTACGATTAGAACTTCTAAATCGTCTCAAATCGCATACATTACACTCTCTTACCAGTCTGAAGCTCTGAACTGGTAGACAGAAATTTTTTTCCAATATCAATGAAGATTGCCTAGTAATAGCATTTTTTCAGGGTCCTGATTCTATGACTAGAGGATTGCTCCAAGGACCGATGACTGCCTCTCGTCTTTGAAGGCTCTAGCCTTTAACTTGATGGTCAGTTCTGAGTACTGCCTTGAAATAGGACTTTATAAGTGTCTTATTCAAACTTAGGATCTCACTGAAAAGGATATCCTTCAGTTCATAGTAATAAAAGAACATGGAAAAATAAACTATAAATGACTGTTATTTAAGAAAGTAGCTTCGAAGCTCGTTGAAACATGGTTATTTTTTAATTTATCGGATCCTCTACCATCTTACAAACGACTCTCACCTTGGAATTTAGATTTCATACTCTAGTTGAGTTATGACCTTCTTAATAAAAGATCGCAATTCGAAAGTACCGTACCACAACTTAATATTAATATCTCATCATTTTATTTGGACCTATTTGGACCAAATTTCCCTCCTCAGCATTGTATTGCGTTCTCAGAGACAGAGAGACTCGCTGTGAATTTTGGATTCGATAGGTATAAGCCTTATCTATTCAATTGGCGCCAAATTTTTTTCAACAAAAGCTAAAAAAAACTTCATCATCGTCAGTTCCTCTGAAATTGACATGCCCTTGCTCTGTTTCAAGGCCCACCATGTTAATATTATTGGCGATGTACAATCAGTTGACTATCTAAGAACCTGAACCTATTTTAAGAGATCATACTCTCGCAACATAGAAAACTTGGAGTTATTTTTGTATTACAAAATAAGGATTTGTTCATACAATGTGAAACAAATTTGAGAGAGAAATGCCAAAGGATTATATCATGATTTTGGATGAAATATTGCTTGTGATGTGGATCCTGTCTAAATTTGAACTCTTTATGGTGCTGAAAATTGAAATGGAATAAATATAGTTTTGTATGATTGATTCGTGATACAAATCCCAACGAGTGAAAATTCTGACATGCATTTACTTCATGTGAACACGCTTGAAGCGATATTAATTTAATGTGAGGTATTAATCGAAAAGCAATGCGATCTTAATTACATACTAACGAATAGAATAGAAATTAGATTATATCTGTATTTTCTACAAAAGTGCAGACGTCTTTGGAATTATTCAACAGATTTAGCGCAAGAAGCTCGAAATCAATTGTATATCTTAATTTTCTATCCAAGTGGGTTGCAAATTGTTACCCTAACAATGTGTATGTGAACTCTTGAGAAATAAATTTTAATCAAGACTCAATGTGTAATAAATTCCGTGGTAAAACAACCAAGTTATCGGACTTCCTCCAAAAAAAGGCATATCATGATAGCCCTGAGTTGGCTTTACATTTCAGAGTACCTTTTCGGAAATTACATAGAATTAGTTCATGTTAACGATAGCACTTGCAAAGAGAGACTACCTCTCGACTTCAATCTCTGAGAAATACAGGTTTTTCTCTGACATTATCTTTCGCTATGAAGCAAGGATTGCTTACGAACGTATTGTTAAGATCAATAATATGCTTGCATCCTCAATTAACTGTGGTTTTATGCTAATCTGCAGTGTCAATGAGGAGGACCGTGTATTATTTCAGAGTGTTTCCGAAATTCCGAGCATTTCTTTGATTTCGTAATGATATCAATGACAACACAGGACTCCTATCGTTAAAATCCTTCTGTTTATGAATCAACTGAATTTCAATTCTCAAAGCTTATTCATTAACTCTCCAGATTATTATGCAAGACAAATTCAGTGAGGGGGAGAATTATTCCTTATATAATCCTGATGATTTGGTATTTATTCAACAGCGACAAAACTTACAATAGCGTAAGGAAAATCTTCAATTTGCCTCTTTACTACAAATATTAAAACCTTAAACAAATTAAATATGTGAGTTATTGCTCTCTCCATGCGAAGACTCAATAATCATGATTCTCTCTTTAGTAAAGCGGAATACTTTAAAGACATCGTTCAACACGCTGTCTAAGAGTCGGAAACTTCTTTTGGTTTTCTATACTTCAACATATAGCATCTTTGGCACAGCCCTCTGGCATACAGGTTGTTATGATGACACAAAGGCGATTTCTTGCTTCGGTGCTGCTTGTGATAGCATAGGTTACACAAACCCTATCACTTATTTGAGACACGAAGGTGAGAAATTTTATTACCTTGGCATAATGGTCACGATCGTTATGACCACATCCGTAATTCTCTTTCTTACTATATTACCAGATATTATTTTTCTTCAATAATAGTGAAATTACATCTTTTTGCTTGTAGATACTTTATTGATTGTTTTCAGCAAAGACTTTGAAGCCTGCTCAATGTTTTGGCCTTGGTCGTTCACTTCTAAACAGTCGATTTTGATAGTCTCGAGATTATCGAGTTTTGTATTTCAGCTTGGAATACAGGCTCCTTGTAGCTTTGAAGATGGCTTGAGATGACGACAGAACTGTCTTTTGGAAGCATCAACGGATTGAAAAGTCCAGTCTCCTTGCGAAAATCAATTAAATCGTTTCTATATGCATCAAAAGGAATGTGTTGAGCTAAGCCGCTAAAATGTAGGTTTACCTTATAGATGTCTGTATAGGTAGAAGTTGTGGTGAACTACTCCACAATGGTGGGTACTTCACCGGAATATCACGAATGCCAAGAGGAACATTTCGAATCGATGCGAGAGGGAGCCGGTGAGTTACTAGAATAGAAGGAACTGATTGCTGGAGCAAGCTCTTCGCGTAGAACTGCGCAGGAGATCTGTAGGCATAACTATTCTGCAAGAAGGCTGACCCAAGAAATCGGGGATCAACATCTTGAACTAGGCTTGAGAAAGGAGAGTCTTGGAAGAGTGAGTAGTTCATCAAAAAATTCTTTATGACTTTGTTAAAATTATAAAGAGTTCGAAGTAAATAAGTATTTATAACCGATTCATATCGAACGGAATACGTCGCTTTATTCTGACTAGAGATCACAACGCTTTCACTTGCCACTACCCTGTATTAAACTATTCCGTTGTTGCTCCAAGTAGGAAAATGCCATAAAAATGGCTGACTTTACAGCATTTTGGTTGAGCAACTGAAGACAGAGACTTCAGAGAAGAGCTCTCACCAGGATCGAATAGAGAAAGAACCTATTCTAATTTTTATTGAATCTGATTTACTGGACTGGCATTCATTTTGCTCCACAACCGCTCATTTGATCCAACGTTTTATAGAATTTTATTTCTTTTTTGATTTGCGTTTCTGTTAGTTGAACATTCGCGAATTTTAGAATTTTATTCAAAAGTGTTCTTAGAAATGTTCTCAGAACCCCAAATTATTATTCTTTTTTATTAATCGCGCTAAATTAAATTGGGTGGATGCGTTTTACCAAAGAGCAAAAATCGGAATCTACTTAGCGACGTACTCTGGAGAGCTATATAGATCAATCTCAGATTTCCGTTTTCGAGATTTTGGAAATTTTACACCTATTTAAATAAGATGAACCCACTGTCTCTCTCAAAGTTCATGACCTCTCGAACAGACAATCAGCTAATTTCTGGATAGATGAGGCAGATCAACGTTGATTTGGAAAAAAGGTGATTGTACTAAGATTCCTGACAGAAATTTCCGATTTAATAATTCAGACTTCGATGGTGAAAGGATTGTCTATTAAGAGCATTTCAAGCGATTTTGTCTCAGCGGACTCCAATTCTGGTGCTTGCAACATTTCCTATGCTGATCTATGTACAAGTCTGCTGATGAAATCCTATCGAAGGGAAAATCCGTCCTTGTTCCAGTGCTGATCCAGATTCTTGAAAAGCATTCTTTCCTTCGATAGGATTATGAAGTTGCTTCTCTCTCGCTCTGTTCACTGTGATTTGTTAATTTTGATAGGCAATAACTTGTTTAGTGTCAAATCAAAACTCTATTAAGGAGTTTAGTTTTCAAATTTTCTAAAGGTGTTAATATTACGAATGGACGCATTTTCTTCATAGACGTACATAACATTGACAGGTCCTTATTTACAACTTACAGAAGATCAAAGATTAAGAAATGAGAGAGGAGAAAATTGCATAACTACATATGTTATCCTAAGTAGAATTAAAAAAAAAAACTGCGTGGGGTTGAGGTTAACTAATTATTCTAGAGGCACCTCTTAGAATGAATCCTAATCTAATTTTGAGAGGTTCTCTGGAGCTTTATATTTCAGCACATAGCATCTCTGACACAAGCCCCTTGCGTAGAGTTTCTCATGAGGACACAGAGGCGGCTTCTTGTTTCTATGGCGCACATGATAGCATAATTTGCAGAGATTCTATTCTTGTTGTAAGGAAAGAGCAAACCCAGTTCAATTACCTTCGCATAATGACCACGTTCATAATGTCCACATTCGAGGTGTGTTCTGCTCTTGTTACTACAATAAATAAAATGAGTCATGGGAGAATAGATGAAATAATTTATTACATCTTTTTGCTTGAAGAGATCTTTTCAACTGAAGCGTTCGAGGCTATTTCCTTTTTTTCACCTGAGACGCCCTCAATTCCTTGGCATTGCTCTTTTTCTGCTCGCGATTCTATTTTAAGGGTCTCAATGTTCTCAGGCTTTATAGTTCTGTTGGATTTCCAATTTATTGCTGATACTCTGGAACTTTCAGTGAGGTTTGGGGTGGTTTCGAAATTAACTTTCCGACTCAGTAATGGGTTGAAAGGCCCTGCAGCCAATTGAAGGCAGTATAGTTCATTTCTACAGGTATTAGAAGAACTATGATTATCTCAGATATGTGAAGAATTTACCTCATAGAACTAGGCAAGATGCCTACCTGGCGCGAGCCCGACCACGACAATGGGTAATTGGTTGAAATATCAACAATAGGAGAATTTGGAATTGCTGATATGAGACCTTGATGAGCTGGCAATATCGAGCCAAAAGATTTTGGGAGCAGGGCATTGGCAAAGATTCCTGCTGAAGGTACATAGCCAAAACTATTTTGCTGCAGTACTAGGCCCTGAGGTTGGAAACCAGGGCCTTGAGTAAGGTATGGAAAAAGCGGGCTTTGGAACAGTGAGTAGTTCATAAGGTAAATTCTTAACTGTACTTTAGTAGGTATATCAAATTCGAGATAAGAGTATATATTTTTCAAATTCTTTAAATTCTTCGTAACAAAGATCCTAAGAGCACAAAACGGTTCGTTTTTGTGATTCAAAGAGTTTCTTTAAAAAATTTAATTTTTTTAAATCATTCGCGCTCACTTTGATAGAACTTTATACATCCAAAGAACCATCCAGGAATGTAGATTAAATTCCTTTAATAAGTTCCAAATAGTCAAATATCGAAAATAAATCGAATTGCCGTTTCGCGCTTTGTGAAATTTTCGGAGCCCAGAATCACTATCAATGAAAGCGCAATCTATATTCATTTTCAATGTTATTGCAAAACCGGTCACCTTAGTGTTCAATTCACTCAATTCATTTTGCGTTTTCGAAAATAACTAAAGTATCATAGTACTTGCAGCTTTTTTAGGAACTTACTATTCGTTTTATTGTGTTGTTATCTCTGCGGAGATGCTGTGATCCTGATGATTTCGAGAGAGAGGGAAGAAATAATAAATCATATAAATCGTGAAGAAGTCCTCTAAACGCACACAAGATTGCACAGCTGTTTGAGTAATAATTGATGTTTTATTGATAAGTATATCCAAAGATATTATAAATCGAGTATTCTGTTGATTTCATTCCAATTTGGAAAGGTCTATGTATCCACCGATTAACATGTCTACAGCAACTGCTGGGTCAATTTTATTCATGAAGGAAACTGAATCTGTTGTGCAGCTATGATTTTTTCAAAAAAAAAATCAACGTAAAATTCATAATAGACAATCCTTACTTCTGGCACAAGCACCAATGGCATAATTAGCTCGCCCTGTCTCAAAATCAGCCATTTTTATATTTCTGTCTCCAGAAGCTGTTGCAAACAACCATATACCTGGCAGAATACTTGTGTGTGAAGCTCTTTGAAGGTATTGATATCTCTCCTTGTCTGAAGTCAAAGGCTCTTATATTATCCTCATTGCCATTAAATAAAATTAGATTCCCATCAAATCGTCTATCCATCAAATTTGGATCTGAGTCAATAAATTGATAAATACTTTGTATGATGCCGTAGAATTACAGGTGCCAAAGTAAATGGCTTTCTTTAATAAACTCTTATTGGCCTCAAGGTGTATGATCTGGAAGAGCTTTGCTCCGAATTTTGCGGCAATCAACGGATTGGATTCAACAGGGTTCAACTATATTTGCGAGAGCACTCATTCTTTTGGAGAAATTATCGTTTGGCTATTCAAAAAAATCATATTCATAGATTTCTGTTCCAGCTGTAGGTGAAAGAGAAGTCCGCTTGTATCAACATCTGAAGGAACAAGCATTCCGTGCTATCAATCGTCGAAATGTGCCTCCCACTAAAGTCTAACCCCAGACTTGAAATGAATCTATCGTCAACACAAAAGAAATGATGGGCTATCCATTAGGTTTGAGCATATATACCAATGACTAGGCTGCCATCTACCTTTCTTTAACAGTTCAACTTCTGAAGTATAATTAAAGAGATGATAAGCAGCCACATTTTTAGTTGAGTGCAAAGCAGCCATTTTCTTTTTCGAATTGACTGAGTAATCGCCTGGACCCACGCCACTTGATTTCCCACTATTAGAGATCAACTGCCGAATAGCACCGTAAATTACCTCTGGCACCCTCGAAGGAGGAAACTAGGTCAGCTGAGTACAAATCCTAAAAAGCTCGGCTGGCTTTCGGGTGGTTTAAATTGTTGCTGCAATCAATTGAAAGAAGACGTTCGGAGCCAGAAATATGCTTGAAGAGACCTCTTTCCCCTCCTAATAGAATTGTATTTTTGTTTTTTTAAGATGAATCTTTACTGTACCAGCCTCTAGCCGGGGCGCTCTTGGACGCATGAGAGTCTTTCGAACAAAATCATTCGATTTTTATCGTATTTTGCCTGATATGTGAACAATCAATGTTGCAAGAAGATTCCTGCGCTGAAAATGAGTGAGATATCTAATAAAAAAGCACCAGACAAATGATTTATTTACCCATTTTTGTTTGCAACACTTTACTTGGCAATTGTGCCTTGTCACTTTGAATTTTGGTTGTCATGTCTGAAATTTCTACATTTTCTTATTAGATGTAGGTTATAATAGCGTAACAGCTTGTGTAATTGAACCGAGTTTGGTTTCTTTGGTCAACATAGCTTCTTTGCCTCAAGATTTATTAAGTAACGTGCTGATTCGAAATGATATATGCTGTCTGAATATTAACCTGAAATCAAAAACTATTTGATAAATAAATACTAACTTATGATGAAGAGATATCTCTGTGTATAATGGAAAAAGATGGACAAATTATCTGCGTAAATGTCAAGCAAAAGCGATATATTCTTGAAACCTAGTCTATTTGAGAGTTAACTTTCCAAATCCTAATGCAGATTTCTTCCCAGTATCAATTATAAACTAAACTTCTAATTTTTACCAAAATTTTGCACTATATCTATTTTGATTGAAAGAAATTTAAGTTCTTCATTGATGGAGGCTATGGCTCGAAAGTAGCTCCTTAGTCTTGGTTCAAATCTGATCGTAGAGTCTGAGAGTCTGCTACTAAACTTTTTGAAGAACTTTTTTACGTTTTCTTTTGATAGCTTCTGAAACTCAGTACTTGTAATTAACTCCCTGAGGAGTTTCCTTCGCATGGATTCCAGAATTTTTCAAATGAAACAGTGCTGTTGCCAGACTAACTATGATCTTTATACTTGGTTCTCAATATTTTTGATTATTATGGACATTTTATTTGCTTCTTCAATACTTTAATATGAAAACATTATATGTAGACCACAATCATTAATGGCTAGCAGATTTTATATAATTTTTTGTGAATCCGAAACCTTCTTTCCTTCACGAATGGCGAGTAGTAGCTTCTCAGCCGAATCTTCTTTTGTAAGATACTCAGGAAGATCAATTGTAAGGGGAGCTGCATGCACAGAATTAGTTGTGAAATCGAGTGAAGTTTCTGAGCCTGTTCTCTGAATTGTCAGATAATTGTTTTTGAATCCTCCAGACACAGCTCAGAATAGACCGATTGTTAGAAAGATAATATATCTCATTCGGGGCTCAACTTTGGTTGTTTTTTACCTGATGCGAAGAACCAAAGTGCTGAAAGGTTTTCTTTTTCGAATTCTTTGACAATCTTCCAGAACCAGGCAATCTGTTCTCGTTGGCAACCGACTTTTGAAATAAGAAAAACAAATAATTAAGATCTATCTCTAAATCATTCTTACATAGCCAACGATCCAACCAGCAAAATGGAAGTAGGAGATTTATCCTGAGATAACGAGTGATTTTGGATCTGGTTGGATACTTATTTCATTTCCTACTTTCTTGAAGAGATCGAATGATGAGTCAAACAACTTTTTGCATCCATGTGAGAGTCATTTCTTTCCGTAAACCACCTTAAATTGATCATTAAATTAACGTTTACTTCGAATCATCGCTTCGGATATTACCTGCATAGGTTCCGATTCACCGAAGAAGTCTACTCTGAATTCGGTGCTAGCAATGCTGGAAGAAGATGCTGATCCATAAAAACTTTCAACTGTCGCTTCCTATCATTAACAATACAAGGTCTTTGTCCCTGGTGTTATTCTATTTGAGCTGAGAAATGGGGATTTTCCGCATCGAATACAGGGATAATCATTTTCTTTCCTTTCCCAGCTCGTTGGCATTTTCTCGATTTACGACATTAAAGAGATGCTCTTGGGCAAGTTGTCTATACTCCTATAACCTCCTTCTAACGATGGAGATAGTTAATAAAAATCGTTTTCTGTTGTTTTGAAATTTTCTACTCAATGACTAGCTTTCAAGATATACAGGGGTAAACACTATTGATGATCTCCGAGGAGCCAGGATAGCATGTACTTTTTTCAATGAGCATACTGTAAAGAACTTGGGAGGTCGGTACGTTCAGGTGGATGGAATTACGGAGGCTTTAGAAGAGGCTGATCCATACAAAAAGATCGGGGAACTCATCAGGAATTCCAATTGCACATACTACATGTCTGATACTGATTCCCTTGAGGTTCTAGTCCAACAAGAATGCGATTTCGAGATAGCTTTCAAGGACATTATCAGGATGGATTTCGGGATTGTATGGGCCCAGCACGCTCCTGAAGAAATCAAAACTAAAATGGATGTTGGAATCTTAACGGCTCTAGAGACAAAATCAGAATATGCTCGAACAGCAAAAACACTCAAAAGTATTCGACCGAAAGAAAGCTGCCCAGTCAACTTCAACCAAACACGCGTCACTGTGAATGAAGTGGCCGGACTATGGATTATCTGGTTTTGTTTCTTAGCCGTGGCGTTCATCACACATCTCACGTCATTTCTATTGAAACGCTATTGTCGTTTAAATCGGACGCCTTTTGACCAGGAATTGAGAGGGAAAAGAGAAGGAATGATAAAAAACGAGCTCTCAACATATTTCTGTGGGAATATCCTAATTTCGCTGGATATTCTCAGAGAACACAAGAATTTCTTGTTAGAAAACTCTCGCTATTGCTCTGAAAAGCTGAATTTGAACTCTGAGATCCTAAAGCAAGCGCAATTACTTCTAAATAATGATGAAGAGATGATTGCGCTTGCTTCTCCTTCGAGAAGAAATAGGGAAGATAGTATTATTCCAATCAGCCCTAAGAAAACGATAAGACTCCAAAGCTTGATTTCGAAAATGTCTCCCAGGTCCCCAAAGCAAAGCTCAGACATTTCATCCCCCTCAATCATTGTATTCGAAAGTCCTAAGAACCCTTCAGCGCTCAGAAAAGAGCTTAATATTGCTGCAAAAAGATTAAATAAAGGCTCACTTGTTCAATTTTCGAAGCAGAGATTGAATAACTTTATAACGCAGTATGCTACCCGTCAAACAGAGACTATCGCTGAAAAAGAAGTAATTATCAAAGCCTTTTCAAACAAATTCAAATTGGAGCCAGGACCGATGCGTCAAAGATTCATCGTGCCAAAAGTTAATTCTAACGCAAAATGGCTGCAAGCATTTACACCTGCCCCTGCGAAGAAAAAACAGCCAAAGAACAAATTGCTCAGTGAATTGCTCTATCTCGATTATAAAACTGCATTTGCTTCAGACCAACCGCTAGCCAAAAGGTGGAATTAAGTATTATGGTTTCACTGAGTGATTTGGAAGCGAGTCATCAGAAAGAAAGGGAACTTTTACGCCCTCAAATGGTAGAGTCATTGCTGCAAATTAGAAGACAGAGGAAGGAAAAGAGCTCCAGTGAAAAAATGAAGAAGAGGGTATTAGGTTCATTCGGACAGCCAGCAAAGCCAATGAATCTGGCAATGATTGATTTGAACCAAAAATCAAGCGTGTAAGTCATATCATAAAGCTCAGATGAGAAAAGTTATATTATCGTCCAGCTGATGAGTAATTATATAATTGAAATTTTCGCTTTTATAGCATGCTTAGTTCATAATGAATTTCTCTGTGGTAGATTGCAGCATTAATTTGTCAGAGCAACATATACATGCATAGAAATTGTCATTGAATGTGTAACTCGTTAGAAATCGAAAATATCTGACCATTATGAATATAATATAGATCCTGAAAGAACCAGATTTCCTGGTATAAACAAAGACTTGACATCAGGAAGCTCCCGATCGCTCCCAAATCGAGAATACGAAGTCTCACTCTCCCTCTAGATGACAAGAGGGCAGATGGAGTCAACATATTGTTTCATTAAAATAGCTCATAATTATCTACTGGAGCTGTTCATCAGTGAAAGCATCACCTGCGGGCATGATTTCAGGCTATAGAAAATTTGTTAGAGAATTGAAGAAAGGGTGAAAGGCTTACAAGGATAGGATGTGATATCTCTCTGAAAAGATATTCTTTTGTTATTCGCATTTCGGAAGATTGTAATAATAACTTTTAAAGCAGACTCACTATAATACCTCTTGGGATGTCTTTCTGAAACATACATAGCACTAAATGCACAAAATAGCCCACTATGAGCCGCGTCGTGAGATGGAAGATTGAAGGTCGAGTGATATTCTCTGTTTCCTATTGGATTATCATGCTTTTCTGAAATACTGGTACCAATGTTCTTTCATTCAAAACACTTGCGCCACTTTATACTTAATTTCTGATTAATTGATATATAAAATGCTCACTCTCCTAAAAATCACCATACATAAAAAAAAAAACCCTTTATTTTTGATTACTCCTGAAAGATAGAAAATTCAGATCAAACCCGCTCTCAATTTTATTTCCTTTGGAAAGAGATCAAAATACTCGAATCTTCTCGTTTTCTTTTTATTCGATTGACTAATATCTGTCAGCTGACATCTTTTATGAAGGTGAGGATGCATGAATCACTATATATCAACGAAGAAGGGGATAAGTGTCGATTCTAACTCAAATCATCTTTCAAGTCTCATTGTAAGCATTATACCAGCAAATCCTTCACTCTCATGTGTTAGACGGTGACTGCTCCTTATCTTAATCAGTTTTGTCCATGAAGCATACTGAATATGCCAGTTCTACAAATTCCCATCACAGTTAATACAAAGGGATTTTGAAGCTCTTTACTAGAGTCGCTTGTGTAGGCTCGATAGATTTCTTTGCCCGTACCAAAATCAATGATTTTCACACTGTCATCTCCAGCCGATGTCGCGAGCAGTCGACCATCCGCACTCCATCTTACACAATAAACTGAACCTAGCCAGAACAGCAAGAGCTGAAACAAATTTTGCTCGTTCCTTCTTACCTGCATGAATCTTATCAAATTTTTTAACTATCCTCCCTTGTCTGAGATCAAAGACTCTCGCATGATGGTCATCTCCACCAAATGCCAGCAAATTACCGTCAGGCCGCCAGTCCATCCAGTTCGGGTCTAATCAAAATTTAAAAACTGATTGAAATCATAACGAATTACCCGTTTCAAAATCGATATCTTCCTTTAAAATAGGCGATTGGGTCTCAGGATTTATAATTTGCAAAAATCTTTTTTTATACTTTGCTGCAATCAACGGACTCGACTCCAAAGGATTCCATCGGCATCTGGTGAACCACCCTGATTTCATATTACCGATGATTCTGATTAATCAATGAACAGAAATTTTGTTACAAGTTCCTTGCTGTTGGAATGGATAATAAAACAGAAGCTCGTTCGTATCGACATTTGAAATAACAAGAACTCCATTATAATCAATCGTCGAAATGTATCTTCCAGCGGGGTCTATACTCAAACTTGTAATGAAACCTATAATTGTAAAGAAATCCAAGCTTAGCCATTCATTCTTAAGAGAGACTGATACCATTGTGTGTTGGCTGCCATTTTCCTTTCTTCTTAAGCTTAAATTCTGGAAAACAATCAAACAGGTGATATTCGTCCCTGTTCTCCACTGGCAACAGCGCAGCGATTTTCCTTCGAGAATTGACGGAAAAATCTCCTGGTCCCACACCGCCTAATGATTCATTATTAAAAGCTGGTCTGTCTTACGAATTAAGCAGACCTCTAACTTCGAAGGAGAACATGCTTTGTGGATTGCTAGATATCCTGAACAATTCAGCTTTGGAATTTTGAGTATTTGGGTTGCAGGCGATTGAAAGAAGTTGATCAGTGCCTGGGACATGCTCGACGAATGATCTTCGTCCTAGTTAACAGTTGAGTCAATCATTCGTTTGGAAAACGTCTCTCTCACCAGTCTCCAGCTGAGCGCCTTGGAAAGGCGGCATGAAAGTCCTTAGCATAAAGTCGTAGATCCGTATCGTATTTGTCTCATATGAGCACCAAGCTATCTTGCATGAAGGCTCTGACGCTGAGACGCAGTGCGAAATTAAGGGGTTTGAAGGATAAATTATATTCATTACCTGGCTCCAGTTTCAAAGTCTTCCTGGACAAATGCACTGTCTCCTTTTGTTTTCCATTCCCACTTTCAAAAATTTCTGCGGTTTCTCTTAAAATTTCATCGAACGACGAGCGCTTCTCAATGTTTTTATGCATCATTCCACGCAATAGATTCTGAAGAGGAAGCTTGAACCCTTTCGCCCGAACAGCAGCGATTATTTCTTCAACTTGATTGTCATATACAGTGTAATCTCCAAATTCATTTAAATCTTCCCATAACTTGTCCCCCACACCAAGAACTTTTAATAAAACCCTACCGAGTTCCTTCACTTCGTGTGCCATAATCTCTTTGCCAAATTTAAGAAGAATTGAAAATGCTGTCAGTAAGTAATATGGAAACAATCAACAAAAAATAAGAATATACCACTCCAATTTTCGAGGAAAAAGGCTCCGCTCTCTTCAAACCTATTAATTGAATCAAGGTCAATCTGTTGAAGATTTTCGTTTTGCAAGTTTGTGTGTATAAACTGCAAGTCAGTTACAACTCCGCTGATGAGTCTTTCGATTTCTGACTCAAGTGAGGTAATGTCATTTTGAATCGGATTTTTCTCGAGAAATTTCGATAATGGCTCAAAATACTTGAAAACGAAAGCGATACGATCTTGATAAAACTCTGTATGCTCAATAATTAGTGCGTCTTTGGTAGATTGACATAAATGAAGCATTTCTTGAATGAATATTGTTATATTTTCATCACTCTCCTCTTTGGTTGCTCTGCTTGACGTGTCAATGATCTTGATAACATGAGGTTCGCCAGTAGATTTCAGTTTCGCGTGGTAAGTTTTGAGATAATCTTTTTCAAGATCTTTATTTGATGGTATTAGGCCAAATTCAGTATATAGTTGGTCAAGCTTAGGAGTCAGATAATTAGACGCAGAGGCTTTGGTAGCCATGGCGATATTTCTGTTGAGGTGTAAGTGTGGTGATACGTTTTCTGATGAAAAGATTCTTATGATTAGATATTTAATCAGAATCTGCTTTTTAAATTCATTGAGGTAGAGTATGCTTTGTAGATATGGAACAGCAAAATCAGCACAATGACAATTTGAACACGAATACTCAAAGAGGTATTTGATATCCACAATGATACACAGAGTAACAAATACAAATATATGATAGTAGTAAAAACACATTGATCGAGAATCTGCCTTCAACAATCCCAACTAGCATTGATGACTTGCAAGTCGCAGAAGAGAGTGATGCAGGTGATGCAATAAATGCTTATTAGAATAATGAAATTTTGATCGTTTATTGTAAGGGATTTTCAGACTCCGCGCAGGCGGAGTCTGTCGATGGGAGATCCGGCTACTTGGCTAAACACGAAAAGATACATTTAACATCCTGGATGCCGAAAAGCAACAACTACTCCTGAAACATTTTGGAGAAAATAGTGAGAGTGCCAGGTAACCAACCATTTTTGGAAAAGGCTGACTTCATCATTTCTGAAGATTGTGTCTGGATTGATATTTGTCCATGCGATTATACATATTAACATTTTGTTTGCAGGGTAAATAAATGTTTCTCTCGTTTTTTCCCTTTTTTATTAAATCTGTGTTCATTTTGAAAGTAAGAATTATTCTTTTGTTGTTTCAATAGCTAGGCAAGGAGTCAAGTTCAATTAATTGTATGAGTTGGAATTCGAGCGGTATTTTTTGTGCTTCTAAAAACGAAAAAACGAAGATTATCGAATCCAATACAGGTCACGTGATTTTCAATGGAAAACTGTAGATTGGACATCAATTTTATTCCAGTTTGAGTTCTCAGCATAATCATTGTGACTTGCTACTTGGTGTGGGTTGCTTAGCTCTTTCCCTTTTGAATTGCTATTAAGATTTGTAGTTGCAAGATCGCATAAGAAGATTTATTGCGTGCGCTGGAGTGGCAACGGAAAACTTTTGGCAGTTGCTACTCCTAATAATAACGTTGAAGTCATCGAAAGTGAGAGCGGCCATTTGGTTTTCCCAGGGAAAACTGCTGATCAAGGTAAAGCTGATTTCACATTATTATCTAAAGCAAACATCTTCGGCTAGGGCAATGCTTCTCAGTGTGTTTCGTTTAATCCTAAGGTTCTAAATATCAAATGCCAAAGCATTAAAGAAAGTTGCAAAAGAGAGAAAGCACCGAAAAACGACAAGGAAAAAAATAGCGATAAAGAAAGTTAACAAACTACTGATATTGATATCACTGATTGACTTAAATGCATAGGGGCATCGAAATTGAATGATTTACCTCAAAGATTGTTTCTACAACTGACTTTTCTATGCGCAATGGCTTTGATTCATAAACTAAGATGTTGTCATGAATTATTAGAAGCATCAAAACAGAGCGACTTTCTAAAGAGGATAGTATCAAATTAATTTTGTTATGCTTCATTGATAGAGAAAAGTTATGGATTTGTTTTTCATCCTTCATGCAACGTTAATATTACTGATGTGATACGCAATGTATTTCTTTTTTCTTTTTTTTGTTGCTGATTATTTAATTATTTAAGAAAATGGATCAGCACTGCGTTAGCCGGTATGAAATGTTCTAATCAGCAACGCATTTGATTAACTTATGGAGCGACTGCAGAACGAAAGTTGAAATAGGAGTGAATTCTCAGAGTTTACCCCTCTCTAGAGACGCTGTCACACATCTAGTCGGGCAGTTGCGAAATATTTCGGAGATTCAATCTTGTTTCATGATGACCAATGCATATGATCCTATTTATTTTCTTTCTGAATGTGGATCAATTGTTTTTCGATTAACTTTTCAAGTGCGTTAGCTAATTCAAATTTTTTCCATACAATATACTACGTAAGGTGTGCTAATATCTCCAAGCGAATTCATTTCACATTCAGATATCACAGTTATTGGTCTATACTAATTGTTAAGGATCACAAGTAACTTTTTCAAACAATACCATGCTTATTTTGAAAGGGAATGCACTTTTCTTAAACTCTATTCTGATCAAGCAATACAAATTTTAGAAAGAAGAAACGGCGCAATTAAAATGCAAACCAAATTTAGATTTCAAGATTTTCTTAGAAAATTTTTCGAACTTGTTCTTCTGGAGCCTTCTGAAGAATTTAAATCTGAATTTAGTTCATAGATAATTCTTTGTATCAGTTTAGAACATTGAGAACTCAATTATCCAGAAGAATTTAATTATACAGAACAATCAAGATCTAATTTGTTTCTCATGCGGTTCCGCAGCAGTTATTTGAACGGCTGGAATAAAAATTATTGGGAACCAGTATTCTTGAGTAATAACCCTTCTTGAGGAGCCCTTGCTTACTTGAAAAAAAGCTTTCTTCGTGTCAAAACTTGTGATTCGAAACAGATAAATCCCTCTTCAGCAATTGGATCGGCAGAGCATTGAGATCGTATTTGAGGAAGCCCTGCTGAATTGACAGAGTGAACGGTTTCCCACATTATTTTTCTGTACTTTTAATGCAAACGTTTGTGTTATTAGTTAACTCAGAATATTTATACCCATTTTTAAATCGAGATAATAATACTTTTTTTCTGATGAACATTCAGCAGCTTCAAACCTTGATCTCGCTGAGGTCACTCCAAAGTTTGAGAAACGAGTCCTCCTACCCTCAGAACCATGCGAGAATCAGCCCTTTCGAGGGAATTAATCCTATCGCGCTGCTTGGGCAGGAGCTCAGTGCAGCACTACTAAGACAATCGCAAGCTCATTCAAACTTTATAAGCTGCTCCCCTAACACTAGTATTCCTGCTGGATGGCCGCTTTTGCAGGCGGATCCTATATTATCAAAATGCATGGGTATCACTGCCACAACGTAATTTTCCTGTTATATGCTCGAAGTCCTTAATTCCTCTATTAGAACGCAAGCAAGCAGCCCGGACCTCTTGTTTTCAGGTCCTGTAAGGATGTCACAACCCCAAACATGCGCATACAGCAATTTTTCTCTACCCAACGAAAATAAGACGTTAATTCAAAATATCCTGCCACCGCATCAAGCCTTGCCCTGCTCCTTGCTGGAACCACTCTTAGGGAAGCCAATTCTCAAACCAGAGCCTACAAGTGGGAAAACAGAAGTTCAAAAGGAAAATTTAAGCGCAAAATCCGAAATAATAGAAGCTAATAAAGTCAGCTTGAGCCAGAAAATGTAAATTTTTATTATTTATCAAGCCAACTAATTGGTTATTGGTAGTAAAAAGAAAAACAATGAGTGTGGGCATGATAACAAGCCTCATTACGCCAAAGGTTTATGCAATCAGTGCTATCATAAGAAGAACCGAAGCCGAAAGCCTGAACTGTGTCCTCATAGCAGTCTGTACGCTAGAGGACTCTGCCAAAAGTGTTATATGCTAAAATATAAGCCTTCACCTGAGCTTTCCAGCCGGTAATCCTCTGGAAGAAGGAGAGTTACCTTAAAGTCCTTCGAAACACCCGATAAGACCATATTTTGAAAGCCATGGAGTCAAATCTCCTTATATTCATATTTTTCTGATGTAGAAAATTATTTATCATACGGGCCTAAGACAACAACTATAATTTTTTTGATTTACTTATCTAAATTTTTTAAAGGTTAATTTGGTTCTAATTTTCCTCCCACTTAGATTAATAAGCTATTCTTGAGTTGTTGATTGTATGGAAATCTTAAAATCGTTTTATGTTATCAAAACCCTAATTTTCTTCAGCTCTAAAACAGAGCTCTTAGACATGGTTTATGTAATTTCTCTTCAATTTTATCATTTCAATCGTATACACAATTCACTACATTCTTAGAGCCCTTGGTTCTTACGATGACTGAGGTGTTGGCACGATTTTCTTGAATCAATTAAATTTCCAAAGCATCTATTAAATCACTCGATCAGATTAGAAAATTTCATTTGTTTTCATACAGTAAGATAACGATATCCAAGAAAAGCTTATTTATTATAACAATTGAAAGATTGAATATGTGTATTCAAAAATATCGACGGTAAAAGCAATGCTATACCACCCCTTAACATGGTTAGCATTATATATATGATATTGAAAGTAGTTATTAGAGAAGACTCAAGAGAAAAGATCTTAAATTACTGCAGCAACCCCTTTTAATCGGGCATATTGCGATTTCGGCATCATCCGTGGTAGCGTTTCGACTAACTTTCGACAATTTCCATCTTGAGGCCGAGGGAAAGGAAAGGGAGGAGGAAGTTCCTTTTTTTCTTGAGTTTTTGCTGCAGGAAATCCAACAGAGAAAGTCCTGGGTCTCGGAATGCTCGCTACAGGCCTTCCCTTTCTATTTTCCTGATTTTCTTCATCGATTTGTTTGAAATTAAACTCGTTTTCAGTGATCACAGATGCTTTCGTTGATTGAACCTAAACCAATGAATTAGGCATAAAACTAAGATGCTATCATTGATTACCATCCCTGTCTCTTGGTAATCTGTCTCGGTCGCCGAATACAGTTCAAAATTAAAGAAATTTTCCATCACAGGCCTCACATCCTTGTTAGATGCGATACTTTCAAGGTATCTTGATATTTTGCTCAGCTCCCGGTCGCTCTGGTCCCCTGTGAAAGGCTTGATGATCAGAATATTTTGAGGCTGGTTTCTTATGTGAGTTATCGAGTCCTATGCGAATGTCAACAATTGGCCAGAATAAAAAAAGCGTACATCAATGAGGATTATTTTCTCAGGAGCAACACCCAATATCGAAAGGTCTTTTTCGAACTGGAACTTCTCATTAAGCTGGCAATAGTCTCTGTGAAGGACTGCGAAGAAATATTTTCGAAGGTCAAGCTCCTTAAGGATCCCTTCAGCATACTAAATGATTCAAATAATTAATCAAACTGCGGATATTTATATGAATTACCTGTTTCACACCTGAAGTAAAGAGCACCAGAGTATATAACTCCGACATTTTCTGAATAAAAACTTCAAGACCAGGCCTTATGCTTATATGCACGTCCGATATCTTATGATCGTAACAAACCTGGAAATTATCTTAGAATCGACACGATTGCTTGACATATGAGTTACCACAGCGGTTTTGGTGGAAGTCTTAAATTTCCAGAGCTTGCAATGGACGAGTGTCTCATCGAGGTCAAGGACGAGCACTTTCTATAATAAAATGCTTGGTAAATGCTCAACACTTAGAATGTTTACCTTATCGCCGGTTTTTAGTAAGGCTGCTGCTTGTGGGTCTCTTTCAAAATAGTTTCTGTCCATTTTAAAGTAGTTTTTTAAAATTCTTATGTTCTATTGGAATTTAAGATCAATGATAAGGGTCAATTGTTCTCGAAAAATTTATTAATTTTTTCGTTTCTGAAGAACATATGAAGTGTTCGTTGAGCAGTTCCATTTAAAATAATAGCTTATCAATTGTTTTTTTTAATAAATTTAAATGATTCTCAAGATCCAAAACTTTCTAAAGCTGGAAAATGTGTTGGGATATTTTAATTAGATCATTAAAGAATCATCGAAAAGTGATCCTAGTGATAAGTATCAGATCCGTTATGCATTCTAAATTATGCTTCGATTATTCGATCGTCCTGATTATAAAGATTGAGACCAAGAACCTTACATAATGAGTTCTGAGATAAAGGAGGAAGGAGGACTTTGAAATCCTTAATTGAGAAAAGCAGTGCAAAAAAAAAACGAATGATGGTCCCGAGCAGCAGGAATTTGTTGTGTTAGAAACAAGCAAGCCATTTCTGATTAGGCTGGAAGAAATGTCATTAATGTGTGAAAAATTTTTGCAAGTAGGTGGAAAGAGCCTCGAGCTGAGGGTAAATCATCAAAATGTTAGTTAATTGCATTCATGTATTATGGTTCTTCTATTGGACCGTGCGCTTAAAAGAAATTAAATCAAACCTTGCATTTTCCTAAGAGATTTACTGTTCCACCCTTAGAATAAATCTGAGTCCATAAATTACCTTATTTAATTTTGGGTGAATACCCCATAAAACTTCCGAACAGAATCAACTTTTATTAAAATGTGTTTGAGCAGGAACGATTCCCGTGCTGCTTGTGTACGATACACAACTTCATCAATCATAAATTTGAATGAAACTTCAAATTTAGTACGAAACTTCTCGCCATACTGCTCATTTATATGGCATTTTACAACAACCCAAATGCCATTTTTTCATTTTGAGCGTAATCACTAATAGACTACTGCACTTAGAGCAAAGTTGTGTTTGCGTTTGTATATGCATCTGTCGTTTTTGTAAGAAAATCTTTGAGGTATTTTATCTACGTCTTGAATTTATTCCTTAGGTATAACTTTGTGAATATAAAATGCAAAGTCCAACCTCATAGAAGGGCTCCAAATGCTCCATGTCACTATCTACTATAATAGCAGCTATGCAAATTGAGGACTCTAAGATGTTCATTCTGTCCTACACGCCACTCAGAATATAGGTAAATTGAACTATATCTACTCACTAATCATCTGAATTTATTGATTCTTCAGGTTTTTAACATTAAAGAGGAAGAGCCGAAGAACATTAACCATAAGGGCTCGACAAAATTTGCATATAGAACTAAACATGAAAATGCAACCGCATTGAGCTCCCCACTCTGTGATAAAGTAACACTAAAGGAGTTCGAAACAAATGAGTAAATCATAGTGTCGACTTGAGATATTCGAGAAAAATAGATATATCGATTTTAAGTATTTTTCAAGATCAATCACTGAACTTTATTTGGAGGATGAGACGGAAATATTCAAGTTGATGCGTTGGTTGCTCAACAATCTTCGAAAACCTTTCTTTCTTATATGAGAGTTTTCATCTCCGTATAATTGAATCTCGAAATGGGTATTTCAGAGTGATAGCAAGATGAGTTTTCCTGGTGGAAACGAGGCTTTTGTTACTGATATTCTAGATCAATTCTTACGATAGCAGCATCTCTCTTGTTCAGAAAGCTTTCTGGAAAGAATAATTCATTGATTATCCTTCTATCTTTGAAGAAAGCCCCTTTGCTCCAATATTATGGTTGAAAATCTCGAACTTTGACAGAAGGAAACCGGAATGGTTCCATTGATGCCTTAGACAGATTTTTAGTTTCTGCGATTAGCGACAGCTATTTCTTCTTTGCGTTGCACACTTAAAGCTCGCGATGCTATATCGAGAATTTGGAGAGAGGCTCATCATACATAATCATATGGTTTAGTGGTCACAGACTTCTAGAATAAATGCAGTTGGAGCAGAATTGTTGAAAATCCCTTTGTTTTTCTTCAATAGAAAATACATTTCATTAATATATTGGATGCTAAGATACAACAGCTAAATTATGCACAATGACGTTCTCGAATCCGAAGTATGCTGCATATGATAACTAAAAAGACGAAGGAGCAAATCTATATCTTCCAAAGGCTATTATTGCCTTGATGCTTGCAAAAGGAAAGTAATTTATTAGTTTTCAGCTTTAACAACCGAGAAATTCAATGACTCGATCGGAGACCCTTTTAACCTCTTTTTTCGGTTTGGCAAGAGAGAATATTCATTACAGCCTCCAGATCATTATTTCTGTCTTTCATTCAGAATTGAAATAATTATCTTTTCTTCGCATTTAGATTGTGCAGATTCAATTGAGGATAGAATTGATTTGTCAATCTTTCATATTTAGAAGACGAAGCGAATGAATCTATTATCCCTAGAATTGGTGCTAATTTTTGTGATTTGATTATAGGAATTTGTTTGATAATGATTTATGTGTAGCAGGTATGGAGCTCGGCGTAATTATTATAAATTTTGCATAATTGATTGTTAATTATCAAGTTGGATAAATGCTGTAAAAATCTCAGAGTTTCGCTTATGAACATAATAAGCGTGATAATAATCATTATCTTATTTAATAGGTTCTGGCACTTGTCTTTTTGAGGCATCTTGCTTCAGTCATGTCAGTTGAGCCGTAAGTGGACTTCTTCTGGTCTCGAGGATCAAGGACGACGAAGTCATCGCCAGTAATACCGACACCGAGAACCCAGTGGTTTCCGACATTGAGAACGCAATAGTTACCTTGGCTCATGTTGTCAAGAACATCGTTGAAAGAGTTGAAAGGTCCATTAGCCTCAAAACCGAGAGGCTTGAGGGCATCCCAGTTGATGGCACCGTTATTGTCATGTGCATTGGATTCGCTGAGGTGTTGGTTAAGGTAGTGAGGATTAACAGTTTGTCCTTTGACTTTGACACCGAATCCTCCAAGGAGCATAGCAAGTGAGGCAGTTAAGCTGCCATTTTTAGCCAAAGTGAGTTGACTGTTGCCGAGTGGTTCGTTGCTCCATTTAGGGTCATTTTGGCTGAAATATGGGAAAGGTGAGGTTGCAGCACCGTTGTCATCAGGATTTGTAGTATTCAACGGAGTGCCTGGAGTCGTACCGATTGGGGTGTCTGGGTCGACTGGAGTTGGGTCAACTGGTGTTGGATCTGGGGTTGGGTTGTATGGAGTTGGATCTGGGGTTGGGTTGTATGGAGTTGGATCTGGAGTTGGGTCTCCTCCGCTTGGTTGCCCACCACTTGGTTGACCGCCACTTGGGTCGCCACCACTTGGTTGACCGCCACTTGGATCGCCTCCACTTGGTTGGCCGCCGCTTGGGTCGCCACCACTTGGTTGACTACCACCGCTTGGGTCTCCACTGCCACCGCTTGGGTCTCCACTGCCACCGCTTGGGTCACCACTGCCGCCGCTGCTATTTGGATCACCTCCGCCTTGACCTCCTGAGGTGTTGTTCTTTGGCTTTCCAGTGCCATTTCCTTTTCCAGATCCATTCTTAGGAGGCTTTCCTGAGCCATTCTTTCCAGATCCATTCTTTGGAGGCTTTCCTGAACCATTCCTTCCAGATCCATTCTTAGGAGGTTTTCCTGAGCCATTCTTTCCAGATCCATTCTTTGGAGGCTTTCCTGAACCATTCTTTCCAGATCCATTCTTAGGAGGCTTTCCTGAACCGTTCTTTCCAGAGCCATTCTTTCCTCCAGTGTGGTTCTTATTTGGTCCTTTGCCAGTGTTATTCTTTCCACCTTGGGTGCGGTTCTTGTTTGGTCCCTTGCCAGTATTGTTCTTTCCACTGTGAGTGTTGTTCTTGTTTGGCCCTTTTCCGGTGTTGTTTTTGTTTGGTCCTGGTCTCGTTGAACCATTCTTGGTAGGGTTGTGGCCGGTAGTGGAGTTTCTTCCCTTATGAGGGCCAGCTCCAGAGGTACCGTTTTGTCTAGGTTTCACAACAGGTCTCGGATTTGGGTTTGCTGAAGTGCTATTCTTGCCAGTGTGCGGGTTTTTCAAAGGGTTTTGATCATGCTTTGGATCCTTATTAGGGTTGGTGCTTGGTTTTGGATTTACGACTGGCTTTGGGTCTTTAGGGTCTTTTGGGTTAGTGTGTGGGTTCACGCTTGGCTTAGGGTTCACATTTGGTTTAGGGTTAACACTTGGCTTTGGATCTTTTGGGTTGGTATGTGGGTTCGGCTTTGGAGTTGGGTTTGGATTAGTGTGTGGATTCACGTTTGGTTTAGGAGTTGGGTTTACGTTTGGCTTTGGATGAGGGTTTGTGGTTGGTTTAGGGTTGACATTTGGCTTAGGAGTTGGATTTGGTTTTGGTGTTGGGTTGATGTTTGGCTTTGGAGTTGGGTTTGGCTTCGGGGTTGTAATTGGTTTCGGATTTGGTTTTGGGTTTGGTTTAGGAGTGGTCACAGGCTTTGGGTTTGGCCTTGGAGTTGGCTTTGGCATTGAAGGTTGTGGTTTAGCCACAGGTTTCGAAAATGATGGTCGAGAAACTGGTCTTGGTGTTGAAGGTCTTGACATTGAAGCAGACCTGGAGCCACCACCACCCAAGACTACATCGAAGAGAGCATCTCGAATATTGAAGTACTTTGTTTTATCAACAGCTCCTTCAACTTCAACTTCGACTTCGGCAGCCTGAGCTGACGCAGTCACAACGACTGCAAATAGAATGAATAGAGCGAATTTCAACTTCATTTGAGCTCAAAAGAAGTTTTTATTCAAATCTGAATTGAAATAAATATAATAATTCTGGTATTTAACAATTCAGAGATCGATCCTGAGTCATTTTTTCTTAATTGCGCGAGCTCCTTTATTCTGAGTACGCTAATAATTCTTTTTCAGTTCTGATCATTGTATTAGCGATCATCATGAAACCATTGGAGCACTGAAGCACCGTTCAGAAGAGAGGTGGACTTAAATTTTTTAAAAAATGCATATTTTTCCCATTTTCAGAACAGAATTAAGTTTCATGACGTATTCTTGGCTATTCCAGTCGGAATCTAGTATCATTTCTTGAGTTTCAGAGGAACAGAAGCTATTATAGGCAAGATTTTGTTTCTGAGGAATTAGTTTGTCATTAAAAAAGTTTTCACATGATACAGATGCTATTTTTCTTGATTAACAATGGTATTAGTCATTGGATTGAATGCTGTAAGTTACTAATTTGCGTATAAGGATTAACTTTCACTCGATTTGTTTCATTGTAACTTAAAAATACGAGGCTATGTATTACATGATTAGACCTAATCTATGGAGTTATTCGAAAAAGATGGTGTGTGTGTGAGAGTCTGTTGATCTTTTCACTGATGGTCAGAGCAAGCTTTAAAAGCTCATCTGAGTGTGCAGGTATTTTCCAACTTTCCGAAAAACCTAAACTAATAAGAATTTTTTGATTGTATCAAAATCATAAGATGGTGTTTCATTTTTAAATGAAAGAATGTTGCTAATCTCCTCTCAGTAAATCGAAACCTGACGTTTAGTTTGAATTGACGACAAGTGTCTTGCCTCACTCCAAAATAACAATGATGATTTTCTAAGGAAAATATCTGTACTAAGATATAGAGATGGAAAACTAGCAGAACTCGGCTTTTCGAATCTCATTTTGTGGAAATTCTGTGGCAGTATCGTATTTTTGTCAATTCAACTAGATCAGGAAGAAGTTGGTTGACAATCTTCTCTGAAATAGTTGAATTTTTCTCTTTAGAGAGAACAAGTTTACATGAAACTACGAGATCGAAAGAGAACTATTTCACAAGAGTTTCATTGGAATATCAGCAGATTTAAGTCTTAGGAAATTATCATCATAATTGAAGCCACCATTGCAGTGTCACTCTTTGCTGAGTTAATTAATGATTTTGAGCAGGAACGATGTGAGGTGCATTGAACATTACAAATCATTAAAGATTTCAATATTATTTATGGCGATGGATAGATAATGTAATAATGTTGGGAAGAATACTTATTAGCAGGGTCAATAAATGTGTAATCGCCATTTCACTGTGTAGTCATTTCTTACTTTTATTTCTTAGCGAGGCATCTTGCTTCAGTCATCTCATATGAACTGTATGAGGTTTTCTGCTGATCTCGAGGATCCATAACGACGTAGTCGTCTCCTGTGATTCCAACGCTCAGGACCCAGTGATCTCCGACATTGAGAACGCAATAGTTGCCTTGACTCATGTTGTCAAGAACATCGTTGAAAGAGTTGAAAGGTCCAAGAGCCTCGAATCCAAGAGTCTTGAGGGCATCCCATTTGATAGCGCCTTTGCCGTCGTGTGCTTTTGCCTCTCCAAGGTGTTGATTAAGATAGTGAGGATCAACAGTTTGTCCTTTGACCTTGACACCGAATCCTCCAAAGAGCATAGCCAGAGAGGCAGTTAAACTACCATTGTTGGCCATGGTGAGCTTGCTTTTGCCGAGTGGTTCGTTGCTCCACTTAGAGTCGTTTTGGCTGAAATATGGGAAAGGTGAGGTTGCAGTGCTATTGTTATCATCGTGAGTAGTACCATTCAACGGAGTGCCTGGAGTTGTGCCGATTGGGTACTCTGGAGTTTCAGGAGTGGCTGGGGTATCTGGAACTGGGTCAACTGGGGTTGGGTCAGTTGGGGTTGGATTGTATGGGCTTGGGTCATTTCCACCGCTAGGAATTAGTCCGCTCGGATCGAAGCCCCCACTTGGGTCGCCTCCACTTGGCTGGCCGCCACTTGGATCACCTCCAGTTGGTTGACCTCCGCTTGGGTCACTTCCACCGCCGCTTGGGTCACCTCCACCACTTGGATCACCTCCACTTGGCATACCACCTCCGCTTGGGTCGCCTCCACTTGGCTGGCCGCCACTTGGATCACCGCCTCCGCCACCGCTTGGTTGGCCACCGCCGCTTGGATCACCTCCACCGCCGCTTGGGTCACCTCCACCACCGCTTGGGTCGCCTCCACCGCCGCTTGGATCACCGCCTCCGCTGCTATTTGGATCACCTCCGGCTTGCTGACCTCCGGTGTTGTTCTTTGGCTTTCCTGAACCATTCTTGTTCTTTCCAGAGCCGTTCTTGTTCTTTCCAGAGCCATTCTTATTCTTTCCGGAGCCATTCTTGTCCTTTCCAGAACCGTTCTTGTTCTTTCCGGAACCGTTCTTGTTCTTTCCAGAGCCGTTCTTGCTAGGTTTCGACCCGTTCTTGTTCTTTCCAGAGCCGTTCTTATTTGTCTTCGAGCCATTCTTGCTTGGCTTCGAACCATTTTTGTTGTTCTTTCCGGATCCGTTCTTATTTGACTTCGAGCCATTCTTATTGAGTTTCGAGCCATTCTTACCATTCTTTCCGGTACCATTCTTGTTTGGTCCCTTTCCAGTGTTATTCTTGTTTGGTCCCTTACCAGTGGTGTTCTTGCTTGGACCTTTACCGGTGGTATTTTTTTTGTTAGGACCTCTGCCAGTGTTATTTTTGTTTGGTCCTTTTCCAGTGTGATTGTTATTCTTGCCTGGGCCTTTGCCAATTGAACTATTCTTGCCTGGTCCTGATGGTTTATTTAAGCCAGTGGAATTTCTTCCCTTATGTGGCCCTGCTCCAGCAGTTCCATTTTTATTTGGTTTCACAAAGGGCTTAGGGTTTGGATTTGCTGAAGTACTGTTCTTTCCGGAGTTTGGTTTCTTAGGATCATGGTTTGGCTTAGTCTTTTGATCATTGTTTTGCTTGTTCTTTGGGTCTGTGGTCGGTTTGTTTGGCTTGTTTGGATTGACAGTTGGTTTTGGGTCCTTTCCAGCAGGATTTGTGCTGGGCTTATGGTTTGGATTCAAAGGGTTCTTTTTGTTGGGGTCGGTGCTTGGTTTGTTCTTTGGATCTGTGTTTACGCTTGGTTTTGGGTTCACTGATGGTTTAGGGTCTTTTTTAGTAGGATTCGTGCTTGGCTTTGTTGTTGGGTTCGTAACTGGTTTAGGATTAACGTGTGGCTTTGGGTTTGGATTAGTATTAGGTTTTGTCGTCGGATTCGTATTCGGCTTAGTTGCTGGGGTTGTGCCTGGCTTAGGGCGTGGATTTACGAAAGGTTTTGGAACTGGGCTTGTGCCAGGCTTCGTAGTTGGATTTGTAGGGTTGACATGAGGTTTAGGGTTCACAACAGGTTTATTTGGCTTTGTTGTGGGGTTTACAGAAGGCTTAGGATTCACATTAGGTTTAGGGTTCACAGAAGGCTTTGGACTAGTGCCTGGTTTTGGACCGATAAATGGGTGCGGTTTCGGGTTACTTATGGCAGGCTTATTAGGCTTAGGGTTGTTGACCGCTGGTTTAGTGTTGATCATGGGTTTATTTACGACAGGTTTAGTTTGTGGTTTAGGCTGTGGCTTAGAAACAGGAGTGGAAGGCCGGATCGTAGGTTTTGACATTGGAGTCTGTGGTTTAGGCATGGGTCTCGGAGTCGATGGCCTAGACATTATTGGCTTTGGTGTTGCAGGTCTTGAAACTGGTCTTGGCGCAGGTCTTGATACAGGTCTTGGTGCTGAGGCTCTTGAGCCACCACCCATAACAATATCGAAGATTGCATCTCTAATATTGAAGTACTTTGTTTCGTCAACTTCTCCTTCAATATGACCTTCAGCTTTTGCTTCAACTTCGACTTCGACAGCCTGAGCTGACGCAGTCGCAGCTATTGCGAATAGAATGAATAAAGCGAATTTTAACTTCATTTGGAGCACAAAAGAAGTTTTATTCAAATCTGAATTAAGATAAATCATAATAATTCCGGTATTTATTCTTGACAGATACATCCTGAGCCAGTTTTAAAAAATTTCATTGGCAAACCTGGAACAACTCACTAACCATTTTTTCCCCCACCCTCCGAATTATTAGCTAAGGATGCAGAGCTAGTCTACATTTGAAGTATTCATTCAATCCAATGAATTCTAATGAAGCCGCTCTCATTTTTTCCTCTAAAATTATGGGAGTTCTGAAGAGTTATAATGCCCATTGAAACTGCAATTGAACTGATTCCAACACTACTATTACTGATGCCTATGCAAGGAGAAAAAATTGCGAAGTTTGTTGAATTAAGGAGGGAAAAAAGTGCAAAGTGCAGTTTCCATATTTTTTCTATAGACCTTCCAAAACACTTAATCTTCGGGCTCTATGGGGTAAACGTTGGTTTGGTTCTTTCTGAGAGAGGTTTTCACTTTTTTTTTGTTGGAGAAATATCGAAAAGAAGGTCATAATAACTTCCATGACTGCTACTCATAAATGAACATTTTAAAAAATGCAGATTTGCATATTGAAATCATTGAGATGGCGTTCTACCTCGGTGGTTAATCGTAGAAGTCATACATCCGTTTTGTTGGGCAGAAAATGTTGCATGGGAGAGCAATTGAAGACGGAGAAATTATTTGCTGTTCGTCAATTTTTCTTGGGCTAACATCCCGCTAAGTGCTATTTAGGGGTTGCTCACTTGGCAGACTAAAAAAGTGGGTATGCGAGTTTTGATTTTGCTATTATCCAAGAAAGCTCAATTTTTCTGCTTCAAATTTCGATTAGAACTTGATGTAACAAATTGTAAGCCAGCTGGTGAATAGCAAAATACAAAAGGGAATATAGTCCTCATCATCTTTATTCGTGATTGTTATAGAATGAGTATGGCTGAGTTATTCAGAAGTCTCATTTCATTGCTTTAATGTTAGTTTCTGATAGCATCGGACTCGAATATCACCAAACATTGCGTGCCAAAGAGGGGTTTGAAGTGCCGATTTCAGTTTTTCTTCCAACCGAATAAATTTTTGTTCTCAATGATGTATAAACTGCTTCAACCTTGTACCAATGCCAAGAAGATGACTTCACTACTAAGAAATCTTTCATATCTTATTTACTTTCTTATAGTGGTGTTTTAAAGTGAAGAATGAAGCCGCGTACATTTGATTTCTACTTTTTGTTATATTGAGCCTTATCTTATATCTACGTTTATTCTCATCAATTCAATAACAAATTAGACAAAATCAATTTGAGTATCATAAGATACTATCATGGCTTGAACTCATGAGAAAAGCATTACTTTTGGGAAACTGAACGATAAAACAAAGCAAATTTGAATCTTTTCTCAGACAATACTCCTATATACCTCTATAAAAGCATCTCGCAGACATTTGTTATAAAATATTCATTGTATTCGAATTCAGAGCCAATTTCAAAATATTTAAACTCGAAGAATATAGTTGTTAATCTTTATAATTTCTCACTTTGCGCGGCATTGCAAGACAACCATGGATGTAGCACTTTCAAACTTTGAAGACGTGTTCAAAGACATCCAAGAGCGCCTCCCAGAGGTATATACCCGCAATCTCACTAAAAATAACTTCCCAAGTGCAATTTCATCACCATAGACCTCGAATTAACAGGCATCGATAGATCTCGTGGCTCAGGTCCCGAGGAAAGATTCAAAACAGTAAGCAACCTGAGATATGACGTGCAAGTTCACAAATATTTAGATGAAAGAATGCGTTACGCAATATAACATCATCCAATTCGGACTCTGTCTTTTCAAGGAGGTTGAAGACACATCGTTTTTCGAAGTCCGTCCTTACAACATCTACGTTTTTCCTCGAGAAACCTTTCGCTTTAGTCCAAAAATCACGCTTGATGCAACCACCATCCAATACAATGTAAAGCATAACATGAATTTTCAGAAATGGATTTGTGAGGGTAACTACTAACCAATCGCTATAAAAGAACATTGAAATGAATAGGTGTTGGGTACGTTCAATATAACGTAATGTTGAAGAAGAGAGAAGAATTGAAAGGAAAAGGACAAACGGGACAAGAGAGAACTAAGTGGGAAGAGCATTACAATCAATCATTCGGAGTTACGCGCATAATTGAGCTTCTTATTCAAGAAAAAAAGCCCATCGTTGGGCACAATTGTTACATAGACCTGATGTTTCTGATGCATTCGTTTGTCGAAGATATATCGACATGGACGCTAGCTGAATTCTTGCAAAAATTAAATGAATATTTTCCGAAGTAAATTTACTTTAAATTTGTATTTTTCTAAATTCTTTGTGGTAGGATTTACGATACAAAGGTAATTTCTTCGAGGATATCGACGGATTTTTTGTTGGGTCGTGAAAGCACGCTGGAGAATATAAGAAATGCGATTCAAAGAGATGAGCGAGGTGTGGTGTTTTCGAAAAAAGGCATTGTGTATCCGAATGAATTTGTTAAATATGATATTCCGGAGACGACGCAGGATGAATTCATCCATGAGGCTGGTTATGATGCGCTGATAACAGGATTCGCTTTTGTGAATATGTTCTATAAACTGGATGAGGAAGTGCAGAGGGATTTGGAGAACTGCTTGTATACTTTTCCGAATAGTTTCAAGATTACGAAACACCTTTCTTCTTCGACGAAACTTTATAAGACAGGTGGGTAGATCACCTCTTTGCAATATCTCATTATCTTTCTACAACAAGATTCGCAGGTTCTATATAACATAGAAAAGAAAAACTCTCGCACTGAATGGGTAATGAAGAAGTCTCCTTCATTAGACGCGATTGAACCACCCAGATCTAAAAAGATTCACTATAAATAATCCTCAGACGAATCCAACTTTTATTTCAAATAAGTTTGTTTCAAACGAAGATTCTAAGCTTATGAGTTATTTTTTTGTTTAAAACTTAATACAAATTTGTGAATTCTACCTACAGTGAGTTTCAAAGCTCATTTCAGCAGATGGTAACTCTTTCGGATCAAAATACTACATGTTGTATTCCTATCATCACATCTGTTGATAAATTTTATTGGAAACAGCTGGCTTGCTTTATGTAAGCTATAAACTGGAATTATCTTCATAGAGCTCATGCGAAATGAAGCGCCCTATTTGTTGAGCTTCCCAAACCTCGCTTCAAATGATTTGGGAGTTCAGCTCAGCGAATCTGTTATTTTGATAGAAATTTTGATATCTCATCTAAATCTCTTTCTAACAGCTGTGAAGGTTTTGGATTAGGGACGAACTTAATTCTGAATTTATTTGGTAAGTGGACTAGCGTTAAAATGCATTGAGGGTTATTTCAAATGAGATGATTCTATGGATATTTTTTATGAATGGGCTTTATTATATACAGATCAAAAACGGCAACATTAATTAGCTCTAGTTTTCGTAAATCGAATACGAAAATGCTCGTTAAATCCATCGTTAAACGGATATATAAAATGTTTCAAAAACTAGTATTGAAAATCTCAAAATTCTCTCATCTCAACCTCAGTTTTTTCTGAATCTTCTTTTCTTCGGACCTTCTTGAGCAGTCAAAACATTCGCAGAGACCGGTGCACTCTGCACGCATTTCATCAGCGAAGCGTCGGATTGATATCCACTAGGACACACGTCTAAGCATAATCCTTTCCAAGTGTACTGTGCATTATTGCATGAGTTCGTCTGGCTGTTAGCAATGTTTGCTAGAGTAGAAAATTAGGAATTTTGTAAGTAATGGGATGTTATTACCAAGGAAAGATAGGCCAAGGATGGCAATGAGGAGAAATTTGGAGTGCATGAAGGAATTAAAGTGTCGGGAATTGAATGTTTTATATTTTTTTGAGAGGGATTGTTCTGAATGCTTATATAAACGATAACGAGATAACCGTTTATTAATAAAAGACTTTGGAAAAATTAATTGCTGATGTTAGTGAAATTTATTTCCTGAATTTGAAGGCTAAAGCCAGTTCAATTGGTAAATTAGAATCAAATTCAACTGGACGCTAAACTAACAGTTAGTCTGAGTACGGTTTGGATACTTCGATAGAGCGATGAAATTGTTTCAGAGGCGAATCAGTCACGCTGCTGATGATACCTTCTTGATTATCCCCTATAATAAACTATCGTGAACGCCTGTAAAGATGGGCACTTACGAATCAATTCATTTCCTTGTAAATTAAACAATTTGAGTGGGCTTATTGTATTTGTATGGCAACACCTATATATTTATACTAAATGTCTCAAGTAGTGTTAACCATTTTTGTTGAGAGGAAGTTTTCTATTTTAGGAGCCGCGTTCTGGAATAGACCACTCCTAAGTGCGAGAAGAACCTCCTTGATGAAAATCAAATGA
>ENA-UOTX01000582-UOTX01000582.1-compost-metagenome-genome-assembly--contig:-NODE-582-length-37110-cov-14.130883_pt1 | contig 37110 bp, 29 predicted proteins | sample MGYA00238143_ERZ746982 | MGnify/ENA primary metagenome ERZ746982 (study PRJEB28758, sample SAMN06268862) | compost metagenome | isolation source: single cell | place: USA: California, Emeryville, Joint... | reverse complement strand
GAGATGCACCCGAGAAAGATCATTGAATTAAAGTAAGCCACCGAATCAGAAAGAGAAGAAAAAACGACCTCAAATCAGGAGGGAAATAAAGAAACAAAAAAATCATCTCTTGGCATACTGGAAGCAATTGCAGGGATGCTAACAGTCTACGACTAAAATAGATATATTTTATTTCGAAATCTTAGCCAATGGACTTCTTACGGATACAGCTCATACTATTGAATTTGGAATGCATACTATAAAGAAGAGTGTTTACTTTGTGAATTAAATGAGATGTGCTTCCGAAATTCTGGAGAGGCTTAAGAATTTGATCGGTTTTTTTGAGAAAATGTGGAAATGAAGAAATTTCTTACACCCAGCAAAAAAGAGCGAAATAACCTAATGACGATTTATAACAAATTATCAGAATTAATCTAAACTTATGGGTATATTTCTTTGGAATAAAATTGGCAAGCTCTGTAATTAACAAATGACTAATGACTTCCTTCTATGAGATCAATCAGAGTCTTTATACTCTTGCTCTATGGTTATCATAAAGACTGAATAAAAATTTTTTGAACATAGGATCGCTAATTTATACACCCGAATAACTAATTAATTAATATATCTATTCTGTAGCCCCCTTTGATCAAGCGTGATAACTTTGCTGAATAAAATTGTTGGATTCTTTGCTGCGAACAGATGAATAGATGAAACCTAATGAAGTACTTCACGAACGCGAATAAGTCATTTCAAGTTTGAAGATAATTTATGTTTTAGAGAAATATGGTGTTTTAGAAAAATTTGTGAGTTAATTTTTCTTTTGGATCTGGAGATCCATGAATGAATGTACAAATGAATAATCTCTCTTTTTCTTGAGACAACTCGTATTTTACTTCTTAATTGCTTATTCATCTTGTTTTCTGTATCCAATTCTTGGAATACTTGTTGAACTCACCTTCATTAGAAAATGGGTTAGTCTTCCATGAAGCGAACAGATCCTGGACCGACTTTGAAAATTTTCGGATAATTAATAAAACCCAAACTAACTTTGGCTGAGAATTTGTGACAGATATTTTATTCAAATTGAAAATCTGGTTGTTGAAATGGTGTTGAATTTCTCGACTGTTCAGGTCTCTCGATGAGATGCACCCCATTATTTTTGTTCAATAAATCTGAAAAACAAAAAGATAAGCAATTCCCTCCAATTTTGAGAATTTATAAATTAATGAGGATATATTCTTCTAATTTTTGAAGCATGATTCGAGTAATTGGCAAGGTAGCTATATATGTCTCGAAGATATTCTAATTGTTCTCATTGCTGGCCAATGACTTAAAGTAGAGTTCCAACTTTTTAGAAATTGAGAGTCATAATTGTGAACAATTATGCTAATCTTTCTTCACAAATTTTGAGAGGTATGATATTCGAAATTAAGAGCTCCCTAGCTTTCTATAATCAATCGTACAAATTGCAATTCCATTTCAAGGCGTGCTGGAAACGCTCAAAACAAATACTTTGAGAAACATCGGCATCAGCTGCTTCACCAATTTCAGAATCATCTTGCAAATATGACTCAAGTAATTTCACTTGCTAGTTGAATAAAGTCAATAATATTAACTCGAAGATTCATTGCTCATATTAACATCTCTAAGCATCTTTAGTAGGTTATATAGAGCAGCATGAATTATATTATCTAATCACTCAACGCTTCTCCTAAAAAAACCAAAAAAAGATCAACGAGAATTGAAGTTTTATATCATTAAATGCAACTGAAAGCCTGAAGAAAAATATATTTCACACCTTAACGAAAACTTCACTGAAACGACGTTTGAATGATAAGCATTTTCATGAATAATATATTTATTCCTGCGCTCTTCCTCTCCATCTCATTCAATTACAGAGATGAAATTCATTGAAAGAGCATCAATTATTCTTTTTTACGCTGAATGCTTGCGATTCGCAGTTATTTTCTTGAGATTTAAGAACGAGTCGATCAGATCTCTTGATTCACCTATTAGGTCTTTCTTTATCAGATTTATTGACGGTTCGTTCAAATTTTTAATGTAGAATTTGAGATTTGTACGAATCTCATTCGTAACAGGGATTGTCGTTTCTTTCATGACAACTCTCATTATCCTACGGCCTAAAAAGAATATGAGCGCTCTCAGCAAGCTACGAATTCATACCAAGAATCTCATTCTCTTCGAGTGTGTATGGATAATCGTCACAGGGTCTGCTTATGATGGAGGTCGTGTTCGTCGCAGCCTAAAGAAAAATTTTGTGTTAGTTGCCAATTTATTTTAGGTTTAAGCAATCGTTTTTACGTTTATTTCTGCTTTGGTTTCAAATATAAAAACGCAGTATTTCAATGGCACTTCCGATGCAATATATCTGATCTTCTTGATACAGACATCATCAGGCCTCGTTTCTAAATCCTTAGAATCTTTGTGCTAAGCCATAAAGTTTGACATGGTGAAGCAGAAGCGACAAGGGATGGATTACTCCGAGAATCCAGGAAAAATCGTCTGTTGCATATTTGAAGAGCATCTTCGAACTCTGCTCCATGATAACTTGGACTTTTACAAAGACTCCTTTGCTATTTTGAGGTAAAGTGAGTTAATGACTTTACTTCCCAAGTAAGTTTACTAATGATGACAGCGAACTTTCTCTTCGTTCCCACGCATTGGATCCCAACGAATTCCCTCATTCTTGAATAATGACGCGATCGCTTTGAAATCGAAATCAACTGGCGTATCTTTCAACACGGTATCGTCCTGCTCTTTCTTTTGCTTCGTAGTCATTTGGCCTTATTTAATGTTAAACTCCGCAGTATTCAACAACAATTACGATTAACGATCCTCTGCTCATTATCTTCTTTTGATGCTTCGTACTGCTCTACCTTGATTGAGCTTACTGTCGAATTTGACGAGTTCTTCCATTTTTCATACTCCTCGACAGCAGCTTCTTCATCCAGCTGATGATTAATTATAGTTATCAGATTCGACTTCTATCGAGAATTGATTACGATCATAGAAACAGCAAGATTCGGGTTCTTCTTGTGATAGATATCGTAGATCTTCAACGCACAAATCTTACAAGGTCTTTGCCCTTTGCAAGCGATATGGGCCGGTAAATTAAGCAATGAAATCATTTTGGGATTCGTCTTCGCGAAGACTGTAATGAATAGCTCAGCATCTGACGAATTATAGTTCATAAATCAATTCATCTTGCTTTTTAATAGTAATAATACCTCTATTGTGCTCATAATCAAGCAATTTATGTAACAATGCCAGACCAACGCTGCAGGACAAATGCGAGTCGTTATCTTGATCAAATTTTCCACAAAACTGCAATAAACCTTTAGTTTTTTTCTGTCCTATCAGCATTTTTGTCGCAATCTCATGGTTCAGTCTCGGCCTTGCTTCGAAATAAAAATGCTCAAAGTCTTTGAACGTCGAGATCAAATTTTCAGGGTTTTTATTCAGCAAATTCAAGTATTTGATAATCATTTCGATCTCTTGTGATGTCGTTTTAACTGGTTTGTCCAACCACTGCAAATTGCTCGGATTCTTCGCTGCCATCAGATAAGTATCTTTTTGTAGTAAAAAGATTATTTTCTCTAAACTCCTTATCATAATTCATACTTCGTATCTCAAGGAATTCCAAGAACTCATAGATTTGAAATTCTTTAAACTTTTTACACATCAACCCAAGGAATGCTTCACAAAACATATTCGTTAACCACGAAGGACACTAAAACCGTACCATTTAGTAGCACTTTGCGCCTGTCAATAGTTTCAGGGTCAAGATTTCCGAAAAGCTTTTTTGAAGGGAAATTGATTTCGTTATCTAAATTGAGCTTGGGGTAGTTTTTATTGAGCTGAGAAGGAATACGTCAAGTTAAGGTATAAGCTTAGATTTGTTACCGTTCTGCTCAAAGAGTAGAAATACGAGTATCTTTTAGAGATTTTGTATTCAAGGAAGTTCGTTTGTACTTTAATGACGTATGACTAGTGGGGGATGGGTGGAGAGAATCAATATGCGTAGGTTCAAGGGAGTTTTTACTGTAAATTTGTTACCGTTGCCTTCTAAAATCTCATGTCCAATGATTTCCGCCTTTAATTTGTCGTTGTTTTCGAAAAACTCAGAATAGAATTCTTCTAACTCGTGAGAGGTCTCATCGACATCCTGAGGAGCCCAGAAGCTATCGGAGTTAGAAGCACCTGGTCTTGGATCGTTCATTTATTGATGATATTTGTTGGAATTATGAGAGGAAATAGAATTAAAGCACAGATATTAAATTTTGTAAATACGCGGATGGTTAAATATGGCCGAGCATCGTGACTCAAATGTGATCTACCGAAAGAATCTTAGGACTGTGAACAGTGAAAATCTTTAATGGCGTTTCAAGACTAGTCTTGTCATTTATCGTCCTGAAATTAGACTAAAGCACTGATAATTGTCATTATCGAAGTTTATTGATTTGTTTTGGCTGGATTAGTTTGTTAGTCAGAGATTGAGAATTTGGGCGATTGAAACTAATGCTTTCTTATTTTATCGCTTTCAGTTTATGAATGCTTGTTTTTGGATATGATAGCGGATTTCGCCTGCTGATTAAGGCGTCAGATATTGAAATAAAAACAAATCTTCTTCTTAAATTGACTAAATTAATAGTTTTGCTTTCCATTCTTAGAAACTTGGTGGCCGATATCGATTAGGAATGGGCTTGAGAGTTTCATTCTGCTAATGTATCTAATTTAACATTTATAGATGGATTATTTTTCAAATGTTGTTATTTTCTTAGCAATTCAAACTTGTCATACGTATTTTTAGAAGATAACTCTCCATACTACACTTGCATAAGGAGAGTCAAAGAGAGAGATCTTTTTGACCCTCATGTTCTTTTTTTAATCATTATCAAATAAGGATATCTAGTAATTTTCTGAGGAGAAAGCAGTAGACTTTGCAAGCTATGATAGAATAGAACACGATTCTTACATAATTTTAGAGTCTCTTTCAAGCTCCGGGAAAATCCGAACCTTGGTAAATCATATTAGAGAAATACATTCGTTGACTAAAATTTTATCAGAAATTATATTCTTAGAAAAGATATTCCGTCTATGATGAAGCAACCATTATCCTGTTGAGTCTCAGCTCTAATGTTCTCTAGAAAGTTCTATAGAAATACAAAGCCATTCTTTAATGCAGTACAAGCAAAATTGTAAATCCAAATAACTTGCCTATTACAAGCTCTCTTCCAAGATAATTTACACAGCACTCTTTTCTGGAGAAGTTTCTATAGCCTCTTTCTGTTGGCAAAAGAACCCATCGAATCTCATAAACGCCCTCGCGGGTCAGAGTTAGATTAAATTTGACTATAGAAACTCTCTCTTAAGCTATTCTACAGCCAGTTTTCTACAAGAGATTCATCTCTCGAAATGAGTTTGATCAAAACAAAACACAGAAACCCGACACGTTTTAGTTACAGATTTAAATTTTATAGACAGTTTAATCTGAAAAAGAAATCTGAAAAATGTACTACAAGCCTTACCTACTCATTTTGCTAACTTTGGCGTTCTTATCCCTCTTCAAGAGCACCGTCGCAGTCGATACCGATATCATAGACCTGGACGATGCAACCTTTGAAGCGGAAATCAAGAAAGACAAATTTCTCCTTGTCTTGTTCCATGCGTCTTGGTGCAAACATTCCAAGGCCTTCCTTCCACGCTATCGTGCCATCTTCAACCTCATCAAGTCTCAGAAATACCCAATCACAGTGAGCAGACTCAACATCGATGAATATCCAAAGCTCAAAGAGCGATTCAGAGTGGCAGAGTCTCCTACGATTAGAGTTTACAAAAATGACCGCTACATCCAATATGACACCGGTGTGTTTCAACCGGATTATATTATGGACTGGCTCAAAAACAGTCTTGACATCAACGTGAAGGAAATCGATAATCTTCAAGATTTTGAGATAGCGATCTCGATGGATAAAGACGTGAGTCTGATCTATTTCGATAACCCAAAATACCCTAGAGACGAAAAGAAAGAAGAAATCCAGATAATGCATCAGGTTTCTCAGCGACATCATCACTACATGAATTTTATTTGGGCTCGTATCTCCAATGAGACTTTGATGAGTAAAGATATCAATTTCATTGAAAAATTCGCGGTATTCGCTCGGTTCTATAACGGATTCAAGGGATACGATAAGGGACATACGTTCGAAGGTGTCGAGAATTTTATCTCGCAGAATTTCGTTCCTCATGTTTCATTTTTCAACGAGAAATCCTACCATTACCTCCTAAACCTACGCCTTCCGCTTGTTCTGCTCACTTTCCCGAATAGTACTGAACTCTTTGATGGGAAGAAGCCTCAGGATAAAGCGATTGAGTTGGCTGACAAAATTCTTGACCCGCACTTTGCCCTTATATTCACGGAAGATATATCGCTTCCTCAGCGTAAGCTGCTGAACTACCTTGACTACGACTATGATACGACTGAGGCTCAAGTAAATTTCTTTTTGGTGATAGAAAATTAAGGTGTAATGTGTTGTTAGATCAGGATATTGGATCCAGAGAACAAGATTCTCAGGCAGTACAAATTAGACAAGCAGAATTTTAGCGTCGAAGCGGTCTTTAGATTCACAGAGTTGTGGCGCGCAAAGCTGATCAATCCGAAATACAGATCGGAGAAAGAATACGGAGAAACCACAGAGCTGATTCCAGTAATAATAATATTTATTTGATACAATGGATGTTTAATATGGACTTATTGCTAGAGACTCGTCGGAAACAACTTCAATAAGTTCGTTAGGGACCCAACGAAAAATGTGGTTGTATTCTTCTCTTCGAGCAATTGTGGACGCTCCTGCGATGAGGTAAGCAGCTTTCTTTACATATATATATCTCATTCATCTCCATCATTAGCTCTATGCAACATTGCTTGAAGTCGCTGCAGACCTTCAAACTCTGCGCAAACAATTGAGTTTCTACCAGATCGATTTACTAAAAAATGATGTGCCAGGATATGAGATCCAATATATTCCCAGTGTTGCGCTATTCCCAAAGCGCTTCAAGGAAGTTCCTCTATGGATGGAGACAAATCAGCAGTTCAATAGACGTGAACTTCATAACTTCATCGTTCAGAGATCGGAGTAAGAATTCATCGGAGGCTCTAATATTAATGCCTTTGTAATTTTATTAAGGTTCGAGAACGTAGAAATTACCGAAGTAGACGACACTCCCGCAGAATATAAAGAGCAAAATGAAGACACAGAGGCTTCTGCGCCAAAAAAGAAGATTGTGAGAGAGATTAACCCGAGAAAAGCTAAGGCTGATCCTGAAGAGAGTGTCGGGAAAATATATGAACCCACGGGCAAAGATGGGGTTGCAACAGAAAATCAAGCTATTCCACCGGTCCCTATCTTCAATTTAGCTGCAGCGGCGAAAAAGAAGAACCAGCAGACCTCAAATAGCACCCTGGAAGAAAACGGAGAGGAAAATGTAGCTACAACAGAGAGTACCTTGGAAAACAATTCTGAGGAAGGATCAAAATCTGATGAGCTCTAAATTTGATAAGCTTGCAGTTTCTTTGATAAATTTGGAGATTACTTAAAGAAATCAATTGATTGTTTAGGATAATTTTAGAGTAACAACCCTTGGATCGTGAATAAAATTACATATATTCCTAGTTTACAAACCAGCACACACTTATCCCCTCCTAATCAGCACTCTTCAGCTATTATTCCGAATATCTAGGTTATATTATCCTAGAGGATCTCTCTTTGAGTCTGGAATAATGGAGTTATCTTCCTATTTGTCGTTCTAGCAGCCTGTATTCATCCGCTCATCTGAAGGCCACATGTCTTGTCCTTGCAATAGTATATATGCCTTATGAATGCGATATTTTTCAGGAAACTTATAATTTTAATATCATTCGAAAGCTTTACAACAAAAAGCAATCAAATTTCAAACATGGAAACAATTTCCTTCAACCATCACATCATTCAAATGTAAGATATTCTCAATTTTATACATCGAAAAGCAATCAGTTTTATTCAATATTTTTTTATTCTTATTGTTACCTCAAGCGATATTGACGTCTGTTAGAATCTCTGCATTTCAGGATTTTGATAATTATGCTGGCTGTGACAAATTTCTCTGTATGCAGTGCTGAACGAGTTTTTGTAAATCGCATACTCGACCAGCTTTCCCTCGTTTTGGAGATGCGAAAGCAAAGCGAACCCTTTCGACAATTTGAAATTTGCATCAGCAATCTATTATTACACCTATTAACCACAACTGCAACCAGCAATCAAGCTTTACCATGTATTTCTCGTGCTCAGGAGTGTCTGATATTTTATCTCTTTCGAATTTAATTCCTCCAAGGTTTAGTAGTGCCTTGAACTCCTTCTTACTACAGGTATTGCTTCTCTTGACCGCCAAGGTATACCCACTCGTATATTTCGCTCGGAGAATGTTAACCGAACCCATTTCTTCCATCACGCCATTAATTAACACTCCTATGTAAATAACAACGTTGACGTTAATAAACTTCTAAAGGATGTCAACACATACCGATTCTGTTGCAGATAGTTTCGGCCTCATGCAGCAGATGAGTTGAGATAATGATGGCGCACGGTCTCCTCGATTTCAATGCCATCATATATCTCCAGAACTTGCGTTTCGCAATCGGATCCATCCCAATCGACGGCTCGTCATAAATTTGCAGCAGCGGACAGCACATTGAAGCGATTCCAACCGAAAGCTTACGCTTATCACCCAAAGCGAGACTAGAACTTCTCTTATCCATTATATCTCCTAGACCCAGCGCTTCAACAAGCAGATCGATCTCTTGCTTAAGAGAAAACGTATCAAGGCCTTTGATTCTTCCATATATCTCCAAATGCTCCCTAACAGTCGCGTAAGTCCATAGAGAGTCTATTTGAGGGCAAATTCCAATTTCTTTCTTCAAAAAATCTTTATCGCTCTTTTTATTTAATATTTTAACGCGACCCTCAGTTAGTCCGCTTTTGCCGGTAATCACGTTAATGATGGTCGATTTGCCTGATCCTGAAGGTCCCAAAAGTCCGAAAATCTCTCCGGTGAGAACCCCAAATTCCAAGCCACTTATCGCTGACAGCCCGTTCGCATGAACTAACGTAGCGTTTTCTACGGTGACTAGATCCGGGATTCCAGCAGTTTCTAAATCAATTGAAAATCTCGTATCATTGAAAGTGCTGTTGTGCCCTTGTGGTCCTAGGAATGAGATAGAAAGTGTTCAGCGACTGTTAGAAGGTAATTCTTACTGCGGCCGCTTCTGAGCGCTGATATAGCGAGTGATTTCTGCATATCGGGTTTATAGAGATGCTGTTTGGGTTTTTGATTTCGTAGTTCAATATAGAGCACCAGTCCCAGGTAAACTAAGGCTTGGACGAACAGGTATATGATATAGTAGAAGCCTGAAGGGAACAGAGGTATCCGCCCTGCAGGCAGTTGGCCGTTATATAAGAACATCGCAAAACCTTGACAAAGATAAATTTTTATCAATTTGACAAGAAGTACCTTCCTGGTAAGGAATTGCTGGTGTAGTAATAAAGGCAGCAGCTTTGACCATATAACCAAGCCACAAAATGTTCTTATAGTCGCATATGTCGATCAAGCAAATAGGGATTGCATAAGCGACTAAAAAAGCAGCTCCATTAGCAAGGATAAAAACAAGATATATATATTACAGAATAATGCCACCATTGGGTACGCTTTATAGGCGCTTGCTCCTCTGTTAAAGACATAACCGTACAAGTAGGCCAGCAGCACGAATCCTGAAATGAAGCAGACCGAGAGTAAAATGAATTCTCCGTAAAATCTGAGCGTGATGCCAGCAAAACTTGAAATCATGAGAGTTAGAATTGAAAATAAGGAAAGGTGGTTTACAATATCACGATGATTCCAGAAATGAGTAATATCAAGACCAAATAGTTGAGGAAATCGAAAAGAAAAGTCCCTAGCCAGTAAGGCAGCATCCTTGCTCCCATTGCGAAGAGAGTAAACCTAGACGATAGGGATTAAGATATTGAAATCGAAAAGAATCGATTACTTCACGTTGTCTTCTCGTTCTTGTACAGGAAATCCACAAGCAATGGAAGAATTCAGTGCGAGGCCGAAAAGCAAATCAAACATAAAAGTCAAACCAGAGCCTTGCGGATCAGCGGGGTTCCTCAGAGCCGCACCAATAGTTACGAATACTAAAGGCAGGAGGTTAGAGAGCGGGGCGAATTTGTTTCTTCTATAATGAAGATATTTTCGTCTGAACATCGCCCAAAGCTGCAACCAAAAGCTGTATTTCGGCGCTAAGTTCAATTTAGATTAATTATTCGCGTAATTCTTCTTACGCTGGGCTTTAGGAAGGGTAGATTTCGCGAAACTGCTTATAACGCTCGACATGTCCTCATATTGCATGCCCAAAAACTTTTCATCCTCAATTCCGATTTTTACGAATATATCCTCTAAAGTTGTGACATGAACCGATACCTAATTCCAATAATTAGAGAAATTTAATATTGCGATGGGGTTAATACATCAATTTGCTTTATATTCTCAAGTTCACTGAGTACTTCGATCATTCGAGAAGATTTCATTTCCAAATTGAATTCCAACATACGCTCAACAATGGAATCGCTTTTCGCACTGAGAGAGAAGGAGGCTTTAGGCTGTACGATATTTTGAACCTGCATTGCGATCTCTCTCCACTCATTCATCAGCTTAATGCCGGGTCTTGAAGTGTGAAGTTTAAGATTAAGGAATTATTTTGTGAGAATTACTTTGGGTTTATTCGAATTTTGTAGCCGACTCCAAACTTTTTTTGGATATATTCAAAAGAACCAGCAGCATACAAAGTTCCTTTGATTAGGATTGCGATTCGATCAGCAAGTTCCTGGGCTTCAATCATATCTTGGCTGGTGACTAGAATCGCTTTCCCCTCATTTCTTAGTTTTTTCAGCAAAGCCCAAATCCTCTTCCTGTTGTCGGGATCTAAGCTGGTGGTTGGCTCATCTAAGAGGATTATCGCAGGATCCCCCAGCAGTGTCATCGCGATCCAGAAAAGCCTTCTGATACCGATTGAAAGAGTTGCGATCCGTTTATCTAGAACTTTTGTGATCCCGCACTACAGGTAGTTTATCTCAGTTTTCCATATCCCAGAAATTCAAAAGTTACCTCCTCAGCAACGGCGTTAATTTTCTCAGCTCTTGTGCCTATGGCAATGCCTTTCACTCGTGCCAGGAACATTAAATGCTCCCTCACAGTCATAAAAGGGAACACTATATCAAGCTGCGTGCAAAGGCCGAGTTTTTTCTGGAATAACTCGTAATTATCAGTAAACTCAGTGCCCCAATCTATTCATCCGATGAGATTACTAGATAATTGTGTGTCTTCATACATTTGATGGTTCCGCTATCCTTGCGAAGAAACCCTGAAATTGTACCAATAGTCGTCGTTTTACCGGCCCCGTTCTTGCCTAATAAACTAAAGAATAAACAAGGGTTAAGCAATTTAGTGCAGTGAATTAGCAAATACCAAACGATCTGCTTCGCATGAAGAGCAAGTCCCACGTTATTAAGAACTTTTTTGCCTTTAAAACTTTTGCATACATTTTCAAACTCCAGCAGAGGCTTTGTCCAACAATTAGGGTGAATAGTGTAAACTTCTTACCTGCCCAATTGATTCGGTCTTCTCAAAATACTTTGTAGGTGACATTTGACTGCGATTGTTTGCGGAATCCATTGACACATCCTCCACTAACGTTAAATTATATTCCGGCTCATTCATCAAGGGAGTTCGGACATCGCCTGGGATATTGATTCGATTTTTTCCGGTTGTTTGCGTGCTATGGACGTAGGAAGCCGGAGGAGAAGTAACCTGGGACTGCTTCTTCTTTCTTTTTAAGCAGAGGAGAGGATGTTTGTTCATCCCGAACTCTCCTGGGATAACCTATCAAAGGGTTCAATTCTTGCTCGCTTATTCAATCGCTACCTGATCTAGGTACAGATAAATCACGTAATATATCACCATGTCAACGACCATCATCAGCAGAGCATCGGTGGTCTTGAAGTCCACTCCCGAAGAAAGTCCGCCCGGTTCATTCGCGAAAGTTCCTAGTAGCATAGCCGTATGTGGCAAGAGAGATGCGAAATAATACAGCATCCTGAAGATATAATTGTTTAGAGATGCGAAAGTGGTTGGGTATTGATTACAGGCTGTCGCTGTTGATTACAAGGAAATACATGAGGCCGGTCATAGCGACAATGGTCCCTCCAATGTCTGCAGCCATTGTAGGACTGTCGAAAAGGGAACTAAGTGCTAGCGAGAGATGTGAGGTTGCGAATCCTGTGAACGTGAATGTCAAATATGTTAAGCCGAAACTCTGAAATTGGTTGTGTGTCCGTTAATCAACAAGCAGAGAAGTTAATTACCTTTGGATTGAGCAGCCCTGTAAGATATAGTCCAGAAAAAAGAATCAAACTCATCTATTTGAAATGGCTGATGAGATCATGAACAATCGGATTATTACAATCAAGCATTTAACATATCCAAAAACCGAAAAGCCGCCGTATACACTGGCCTCATGCATCCCATTAATCTGAAGGAAAATATTTAAGAATCCACTCAGCTGCTAGCGTAGTACTTTGTTGTAGATCTTCATTCTCTGTTTTTTGAATTGAACGACATCATACACCAGCCCTCTAAGATACGCGACAAACGCGATAGGGTAGTATAACGCAAGAAGGTCTGCTGCAAAGCCTGTGCCGATCAAATCTAAAGAAAAGAGTGTTATGAGACTACAACACCCTCACTTACGCAATCCAATGTTCAAAATAGTAACTCCAAATGCAGGAAGAAACTCTCGGAAAAACTGAATGGGTAGCACCTTGTATCTGTTCTTCCAAAGGATGACCATTCCATAGACTTGCACTAAGATTTCTCGATGACCTCTGCAGCACATTTTGTCTGACGCGATTTTATGTATTTTAACTCAAGATTTTCAGGCAGCGAGATCAATACTTTAATTGTTGAATTTTTTTCTTCTGAGGTTCCTAACGATTCTTATCGAAGCGAACTAAATTTTGTTCAAAACGACTTAAAAAAGATAAGCAAGAATCCTAAGGAGAACAACACAGAATGTTTAACGGTATTCCATTTTTTTTTTTTCTTCCCTTTGGCTAATTGGGTAAAAGAAGCATCTAAAATGCTTGAAAACAAAGGATGCTATCATATCATAATTCATGGAAAGGGTCCATCTCCAAAAGCAAAGGTGAGAATTTTCTAATGGAAATATGTGAAACAGATGCTATTTGGTGCTTTCAGAAATCCACTTATTGCTTTTTGAGGTTGACGAAGTTTCTCGACTAGTTTTCACTGCTTTGTAGGCCAATTGAATTTTGATTATTTAGCTCCTAATTAGGCATCTAATCAAGCAACTGATTTGATCTTACGAACTACTGTATAAAAATTGATAATTATTTCTGCTGATGCTCTTCAAATGCAAATTGAGTTTAGATAACTCTATGTGAATTGCTTGAAAATTAACGTCAAGCGCTTAAAGGCACAAACGTAGGCTGTTTACAAATTTACGAATTGATTTGAATTCCTCTTTACTAGTCAATAATAATCACCTCATCTTACCTAATAATATTCAAATACGACATTGTGTAGCGTGTTAAAAGTATATTAACGCTGAATTACATTGTAAGAGAGCGATTTCCTACAGAAAAATTATCAATTCTCTCTAAATTTTCCCTCGTAGTTAATCATATTAATCATTTAACAATAAAATAAGTATGAATATAAAAATAAACAAGCTCATACACTAACATTTAGCCATCCTCTTAAAAAAGTACTTAATTTAAAGGCTCAAAAAAGGACTTCCTTGCGAGCTTTAACGGTTGTATTAACCGAAAAATAATGTGCTTCGTAGTAGAATTATACATCCGACTTTTTTCTACCTCCTTCATTGCCTTTCTTTCGAATTCTTTCCGCTGCTCTGAGGTCATATACAATATTTTCCTAAACAAAAATTTATCAAAGCTCTCGTCAAGCAGCTTCCACAGAGACCGGTAGCTATAGATCTCTGCAACTAACTGAGAAAAGAGATCAAGCCAATACTGCTCTTCTTTTTCTGAGCTGTCTTCAAGAATGTCTTCTTGGATTACCTCCGCTATTTCGTGAAGGTGTCTACCGATATCTTTCCGATGACTTCGATGCATTCCCTCGCGATAGCTGAGTTTGCTTAATTTTTCTTGTAGCTGTCCAAGCTTTGTTTTTTTAGGCTTAGTGTAACCGCGCAAAGTTCGGTTAGCCTCATATCTCAGGAATTTCTTGGCTAATGGAAGCTCAAAGCGTTCAAGAGTCTGGGAGCTATCATCCGCGTGGTTTTGTTGTAAAGGACTTTGTGTTTGATCGCTTGCATTTACTATTACGAGGATATCTCCACTAAATGAAGAGACTGAGTGCTTCGAGTGAGAGATTTCTCTGCTTGGGAAAGTAGGGTCTTGGGCTATAGGTTGATTTTTGAATAAGAGGTCTTCAGGCGTATATTCATTCGTTCTGAAAGGACAAATAGTATTTTCGAAGTTTTCGAGGCGCTGTGGTTCTATTTCCATGAGTTTTCAATTATTTCCTTGGTCAGATTGGGTTATAATGCTGATATGAATATTAGAGGCAGGGTGTCAAATACGGATTTTTATAATATTATTGTACCCCTAAAAAGAACGGCTCACACAATTTTCGAAGATAGCTTTTTCATTGCTTATATGAATGTAAGTTGGGAGTTAATTATTCTCGAACTTTCTGCTTAGAATTCACGAGCTTATGACACGCAGCAATAAAATAACTGAACACTTTCTAATGATTCTATTATAATTTTTGTCCAAATTTTTGAGCCTATACAAATACAGAGGAGAAGACTCGGCATCTCGCTCAGTTGTGCGATTCATGTGTTCGAAAAAAAGGAAATTCTTACTGAATCTGCTGGAGAAACTTAGAGAACAATCCCCAGGCTTTTCGGCTTGAGTCGGGAAAAGGTTTCGTTTACATAGAAGACCAATCAATGACAAGTAAGTACTGAATCAATTTCACGGTGACCAATGATGAGCAAAAGAGATTATAAAAAACAATCTTTTTAAATGGTTTAGCACGATTCCAGTCAGTCTCCATACTTTATTGAATTCTTGGCCTTTTATTAGGTCAATTATTGGCAGAGATTTCACACCCTTTAGGTATGTATCCGTCTTAAATTACTTGAGCCGTTCAAAAGAATTTCATATGGAATCAAAATTTTTTTGGAGGTAAATTTAGTTGTATTTTCTAGAGAAACCAGTTGAATTAGAAGATAAGGATTTTTTTGTTGAAAGTTGGTTCAGCTTCAATGCAACCTCTTTAGCTCTAAATAGCAATTTTGTGTAGTCTCGTCAAGAGGTAGGATTACTTCTGATGACACATCACCGGTAATGTTAACCAAATCCAATTCTCAAAGAAACTGCGAATAATGTGGAATTGTTTGGAATAAATTCAAACATCTGAATTTTTTCATTATTCGGATCTCACCCATTGAACTGATTCACATTTCCATGTTCTCATATCTAATAACTGACTTATTTCAAAATCTTAGCTCATACTCGAGACCTAGAGTACTTTAAAGTTTTTCAATTTTTACCTGAGAGCGAGATTTCGGAAATTTTACACCAATATGGTAATATCTTTCAATGTTAGTGGCACCTACACCTCACTTTCTACTTTAGAGTCTATTTGGAAATCACAATTCTGGATGCAATCAGTCCTTAAGCTTATATGGCAGTGGTGGTCTGTTTTCCTTAGTAGATGATGCGAAGAAAATCGAAGAATTAGAGAAAACCATTAAGGAACGTGACGCCACAATAAAGGAGCTGACAGATCGAGCAGCTAAGTTGGAACACCACAATTTAAAGCTCCAAGAAGACTATAAACTCTCACAAGATGAGTTGAAACAACTTCGTGAAGACTTGGAAAGAAAAATTGCTGATAAAGATGAACTTTTCAATGATTATCTGAAGGCCGACGATGATAGAGACCGTTTGAGCAAAGAATTGAACGAGGCGCAAGAAGCAATTGAAACTCTCAAGGATAAATTAGAGGAGATTGAAAAAGATAAAACGCTTCATAGCGAGTTGATAGCTTTGAATGCAGATCTAGAAGGCCGACCTGATACATTCATACCTCGCTTAAAAAGAATAGTGGAGGTAATGAGGTTCCATCAACAATTAGCTCAAAAACGAGAGACGAGAATCAGCCAACAACTGGTACAAAGACAACAAGAATTTGATGAATTGAAAAGAAGATTTGATGAATTAAGTAACGCAACGAAAGGCCTGGAGATAAAGCCTGAGGAGGTTTTAGGGGTCGTTATCAAAGAGTTGAAAGCTTCGAATACAAGTCTCCTAAAGACGAACGAGTCATTATCAATTGAGAATCAAAGGATAAAGGAAAAAGTCGAGACCGATGTCGCTGCTCTTAAATCCCAGATAAAGCAATTAACGGAAGAAACCTCGAAGCTTGACAATAGAATAAAGCAGCAGGTAGAAATGGCTGATATAATGGAGAGGGAGAATAAAATTGATGTCGAAAAATTAAATGAAAAGATTGCAGCTCTGCAAAAAGAAAATGAAAAGCTTCAAAATCAATGCATTGCTAGCCTAGAAAGATTGTTAATCTATGAAAACGCGACAGGGAAAGATTGCGCTGGCTGCGAAGACAAACGGATTCAGATTGATATGTTAAAAAGTGAAAATGAAAGACTCAAAGAAGAATTAAAGAAAATGGAGGCACTTTACCTCGTCAATAAAAAGAGCATAGAGACACAAACCACTCAAGAAACACAAGAAGAACTCAATTCTCCTTTTCCACCAAAGATGGCACTTAACTACGCTGATATCAAATTTCTGTATGCAACAGACTATTGTAAGACTTTTGAAGCGGTCTCTAAAATCAACAACGAACGTCACACTATTAGACTGCTGAATAAAGACTCTGCTTTCTACAAAAACAACCCAAATCTTGCAGCAACTCTTTTCATCCAGGAACTCCTTCGTCTTTGTGTCACTTCTCCAACTGCTGTATTCATTGAAAGCTTCGAGTGTCGCGACAATTGCTTTGCGTATGCTCTTAAGCACTGTCAGTCGCTGAGACAGTTGCAAGAAAATAAATCGGAGACCGAATTTAATGTCGAGAAGATTATAGCAGAAGTGCTCTCCGACACTTCTTTCTTGCTCTCGACTCTGAAGTTAAGCAATAAAATTGAGATTGATTTGCAATCTATTTATTACATCAATGCCACTGACTCATATTTTCTTGGAGACTGGGGAACAAATATCAGAGGCAACTCTAAACCTAATTTGATTAATACTGCTGATGCGCACCAGATCGGAGCTGATGAAATCTATTCTTTGGGGATGAATATCTTCGAATTGCAAGGGATTTCGAAGAAAGAATTGAAAGAGTTTGAAGCGTTGAGCAATAATTACATGTATGACGCAGCTTTAGATGCTATCCTAGCAGTTGTGAATCTTCCTCAGGAGAGTACAATTAAACTCAAGAGAATGCTACAAAGAAGCCTGTACAAAAGAATGAAACTTGCAGAATTCTCAAAGACACAAGAAGCTACTACAATTCGGATACCTCAAGATATTGGAACCAAATTCAAAAAGTTGTATGAGCAGAATGGTGAGTTCCAGGCTCGTTTTGAAAGAATTCTCAAAGAATACGCTAATTAGTTGATAATCGAGAGAAACAACTAGTGCAAGTCATGGCAGATTGTAATGAAATATAAAGCAAAAGATGACTGAGAGGAACTGAGAAATAGTGAAATACATTGTAACTCGTTTTCTTTCATAGCACATTGTCATTAGCTTAATTTTAAAATGCATTATTATTGGGCTTCATTGATTTATTCAAGTAAACAAATTTGAGTCGCTTCTAAGTCACTTCCTCAGATCATTGGGTAAGATTGAAGCAAAAAATTGTTTGAGGGAACTCTAAATGGTATTTCAGTCATTAAGTTGTTCTCTCGAAGTTTTAAAGATTTGTTTCCTTCATGTTTAATGGGAAAACCGAATGGCCACTTTTCCTATCTTTGCTTCTGGAAGTTTTTAAGAAGCTGATCAGGCTGAATAGGCTGAATGTATTTGTGACCAAATCCCGAGAATGAATTCTCCCTTCATAGCGCTGAGCAGCCATGAGAATTTTCTTCGTATCTTGTCAGACTGATTTTCTTGGATCACTTCCTTTAGGGGTCCGCCTGCCATAAATTCTGTGAGTATATACAGATTGTCCTCGAAATCTTCATGTTTAATCGTGTTTCCGTAATATCTCAAAATATTGGATCTCTGGACAAGTAAATAATTCGTTTTGTAAGTTTTCAGCACAGTTAGACTTGATTGATACTGCACCTTCCTCACCTAACTACCGCATAACAATAACTCTCGTAGGTTCACGGATTTTTGTCTAGATCTTTTATTATGATTCAGAAACTGTTTACGATCAGTCCATCAGACTGTTCGTCAACAAATGCTAATTAGGTCAGTCAACAAATTTTCCTCCAATAGCACCCGATCAGATTCAACAAACTCCTTAAAATCTCAATGCTATCTCAAATAAATTCACATCTTTATTATCCCATTTACTCTCATGGATATCTTTTCATACAGTGTCGCAAATTCTCGCTATTGTGCTGCGCTTACCAACAGCACAGGCGATTTACTCGTACCTGTTCAAACCAATATCGCTGTTTGGGACTGGGAAACTGAATCCAGGAAAAAAATCATTCAATCCAATAGCAATTTGATAAAATGTCTGATAGAAAACGAGAAATTCATCGTCTCGATCGCCAACAACGGCGAAACCGTCTTTTTAAATAAACTCACACTAGAACCGATAAAAATTTTCCCATTACAGATAGAAAGAACCTCTCATGCCTCGATTAATAATGACTATCTAGCGCTTATCTCCGCACCGGACCCTCTCAAAGGCAAGTTAGTCGTTTATCAGATTAAAGCAAGCGATGATATCGCCTCAGACCTCAGATTAGAAAAAATAATGGAACTTGAAGGACCTTACAGACATTGCCATCTAACACCGGCAAAAACTTTGTTCACGGCTTTAGAACACCTTGCTATCGAGACAATACAAGAACAATTAAAGGTTGAAATCAAGACAGAAACTCAAGAAATAACTGTACAAGGGCAAATCATCGAATTGGGCGTCCCAATTATACAAAAGGACGAATCAAAAGAGGCTCTCTCAGAAGCGCCGAAGGTGGCCAAATGGTATTCGTATCATTCCTTCAGCCTCGAAAGCCAGAAAGAAGACAAGGAGCCTATCAACGAGGATTTGATCTCTGATATCATGAACTCCTCCTCTAACGGCAAGGACAGAGTCGTCATCGTTTATTACTCTCGCCGCTTGATGGTATTCAATCCAGTGAAGTTAGTCAAGCTAGTGAGCTTCAGTATTGAAGACAATGGACCTATCTTAACATCCATATTCTATAATACTTATAACCTTTATCTAACTCCGAAAAGTAACTGGATGCTCATCGTTGACTGCAAAGAGAACCTTGAATCTATCAATGAGAAGACGATAACGTTGAAAGACGCTGAAGAAAAGAAGCATCTTGGACTGACCGCGATTCCTTTCAAATCTATTGGAGTCGGTCCGAGAAACGCCTCTATTCTCTGGCGCAAGGTGGACGAACAATTATATTCCTGCAATGAGGATGGAATCTATTTAATAGATTTCAAAACAGGTAGCCAGAGGAACTTTTCGCTGTTTAGTATCACATGCTGCGGGCTTGCGCTTTCACAGGACGCGAAGTCCGTTGCATGTGGAGATTTTGCTGGTAATGTCATGATTTTCGCGACTGAAAAGACATTGGATTACCACCCGAAGTATCAAACAAATTTGGTAATTTTAAGAAGAAAAATGTCAACGCTCATATCTATATATTTTGGTTGATTAGTTCGATAACAGCAGATCGTTAGTTTGGAGTCCTGACGACGAAAGGATTTATATTGGAGGATTAGAGGGCAATCTGTATCGATGGAATTATAATAAAGTAGGTGAAACCCCAGAATTGATTCAAAACCTTGGAGCTGGGATTATGTGCATGAGATCTCGAAGTACATATATTCCTTTCAAACATTTTTTGATATCAATGATAACCTAGGACACGCGACTTCGAGCGTCTACATAATGGGGACTGGAGGAGGCTATGCGTATGTTTTTCAGGAAGATTCACCGTCAGAATTGAAACTGACCCATAAATTCCTTGCTCATGCGCCGCAACCGGATAACACGCATCCAAGATTTCCCTCAATAAGTATGTTCATCGTTGATCTCTGAGCATACTCATGACTCTAAAGATTTGTACGCTGAAGTTTGGTCGTTGACATTCGCGCCGTCAGGCGTAGACCTCATTGCGACAGTGAGCGAAGACCAGACATGTAGCATTTGGAAGCTTGATTTTGAAGAAACGGAGGAGTTGAAAAGGCAAAAAGGGATTGAAATTCTAAAGGGACATACATGGGCTGTCACCAGCGTAGATTGGAAGGTAATGAATGCCTCAGTAGCAGGGCGGACTAAATCGTTGTTATTATTACAAGATTATGGCTGAAGATCTTGGAGAAATACTGGTAACCTGCTCGGATGAGCGCACTTTCAGAGTTTATGATGCGAAAAACGGATTCAAATTTCTATTCGATGACTCGACCAAGAAACTTGATCCAGATTTCCACACTCTTACCTATCTGGCTCTTGAATCTGTAAAAATTATCGCTATTTATCGCAGAGGATTGATTTTGAATAGGGTGGTACTCGATTGGCTATTGTATCTACTAACGGTTTCCTCTTCATTTATGACCTGAAGAAGAAGGCTTTCACTTATGCGGAGGAAATCCACACTGTAAATATTCTCGCATACTTTGGAAAATCTCACTGCTTTTGCTAGGGAAGCATCGAGGGACTTGAATGGAAAAACGGCATGATCGTGACCTGCTCGTCGGATAACAGCTTAAATGTGATAAAAATCAAATGATATATAAATTTTTCATACTTATATTGCGATACTCACCCTCTTCATTGATATGTCTATTTATTGAATCCATGTTAGTATGTGTTAATATTTTTCTATTGGAGTAGTTACTTTTAACACTGAAATCTAAGCAAAGGCTGAACTAGATAAATCTCAGAGTACTAATTCTCTAACATCTAACAAATTTAAGATTGCTCATTTCATCAGCCAGGAACAGGTGTTTGAGTAAGTTATCACACTGAACTGCATTTAAGAGTCGAGGTAAGAATAAAATGGTTCTAATGGCTAATTTGAATCATTCACACAAAAAAAGAGAGAAACAATCTATAATATGAACATCACAAGGAAATTCATCGCATCATCTTATTCTTATTTAAATTTAAGGCCCTTCTCCAAAGAATTGAGGGCAAGGAGCAATACAGTGTCTCTTGCGCACAATTCAGCGGTTGAACATTAGAATTAAAAATTCTAAGCTATCTCTCCACTCAGCATGTAAATTAACGAAAAACTGCAACAAAACTTTTTTGAAAAAGCTACACTCTTACAACAAAAGTCCTCGACAACTCCGTGTTAATCACCTGATTTCGTAAAAATCCTCTTTGGCTTTCCGTCAGTATCAACGAACCCGATAGTTCAAGCCAGCAAATCAGATTCTTGCGTGATATACTTCTCAACATATTCAGCACGTTCATGATACAGTCATCCGAAATATACCCTCTCCTTGCAGACAGCTCCGCGAACTGAAGCGACGTTTTTGCAGCTAGTAAATGACAAAAGGCTAGCACCGTCGTATCTGAACACCAGAACACTTGATTCGCGTGGAGTTTAAACGATTTGAGATTTGGCAGCGAATGACAAACCCGAACTATCGACTTCAAGCCTTCATCACCGATATTTGTCCTTGAGAGGCTGATACAGAGGTTAGATAGGTTTTTAAGTCCTTCTAGTGCCTTTGCTAATGCAGTGCAGCCAGGCGTTGAGATTTTATTCGCGCCGTCGAAACTGAAGAGAAAATCATGGAGATTCGTCAGTTTTGAGAGGCTACGTGCGAGGTCTTCAAGTGCTTGCTTCCCGTCTTGCAGATTCGTGATATCTACTAGGTCAAACGAGAGGAAACTCAGTGTCTCCGAGAATCGAGGGAGCGTTTCGAAGATCGAACCGATGCTTTCGTTAGTGATTTGATTACAGTTCGTGAAATCGAGGGTCAGCTCTTCCAAATTCTGCTGAAGGGCCAGGTTTTTCCCGAGGTGCTTGACGCTTCCGTGGGAAATGTTTGTGCATTTGTCAAATTTCAGCAGCAATGTATAAAGTTTTGGCATGTTAATCAGTGCTTCAGAAAGCTTAAAAAGATCTTCATCGCGAATGATTGTTTCACCCATTCTGAGTTCTAACCTTGCCATGCTACCCCATCCTTTCGATTTAAACGTTTCTGCAAGCGTCCCGACCCATCTCGTGTTCTCAAAGGTACAGCCGTCGAGCAAGAGTTCGAACATCAGTGGATTTTTTGCTGTTTGAACGGCGACAGCCATGATCTCTGCGCAAACGGTGTCAAAATTCGCGCATGCAACAAAATTCAGTCGAATTGTATGCAAATTCTCATTCTTTAGCAAATTCGCGAGACTTTTGAAGCTGTGCCTGTCGATAAAAGCGCAGTTATGGAAATCCAAGTCAAGGAGCTCCAGCGCCTCGAAACAGCAGTTCTGATCAACGATTTCCTCCTGGTCGCTAAACTGCATGTTCGATGCTCCAAAATGCAAGTACAGCTCTTCGAGGAATTTCACTTTTCCCATGCTATTAAAGAATTCCCTAGCAATTTCAGGATTCCAGGATATCTGCTCTGCGGTCAGGTTGAGGATCTGGAGGTGCTTCATGCGAGGAAGAGCCGCTGATATCGAAGAAATCGTCAATGCGGAGAGATCCGAGAGATGGTCAATAGTAACATGTAATGCGTTCAGTCTATCAAGCTTGTAGAGGTATTTCAGTGGGTTAGTTAGCTGCGGTGTATCATTAACAAACTGATTCCCTTTGAGATCGAGGCCAAACTTGCACAGATTCTTCAGCCTGATCGTTAGCCCAGCGAACTGGTGTAGAAAACGCGTGGAGAGCTGACTTTCGTTCACTCTGAGCACAAAAGATTTGAGATGTTTCGCGTTTCGCTTTAGCCATTGAATAAGGAGGTTAGAGCTGCGTGACTCCCAAATAATGCCTAAAAATTCGATTTCCACGTGTTGAAAACTGTTTCTGACCACACTGAGTGTTTGTAGATTATAGCGGCATTCGCGGTCGTCCATCATCATGCCGCTGACCTTGATAAAGCTGCGATGTCGCATTTTTCGAACGACCATAATGGGTTTATTGCAATTTACTGAGAGATCGAACTCGAATGGGACTGAATGCAGTTTTGAGTTGGTAGAATTGTATACATGTGCGATTTGATTGGGATTCTGTTTGATGAGGTGAGAGGCCGTAAATCCTGATTTTACAAGGAGACGAGATCGTTCCTGGTCAGACTTTATGCATAAGATGTTCTCTGCGGTCATAATTCCCAGCTTTCTTGTGTGGTCATTCTCATGAGAGAGGTTCTTAAGTTTTTTGATCCGTCCAGAGTCGATCTGGATCGTGCCGAGACTATTGAAAGTATTGAACATTTCTACTTTCCCTTCGTCACTGTGTATAATTTGATTCCTAAATTTTTTGATGTATTGCTATTAATTTTGCAGCAGTGCGGTTTTGGTATTTTCGAGAAATCAAATTTCATTCTAATCACCGGTTAAAGATTAGTTTAAGTAGTAGAGACCCACGGTTTTAAGTAAATTGCAATGGCTTCAAAAAGCATGGCTTTCTATGAATAATCAGGATAAAGCGATTTTTAATTGTCAATGTATTTTGGGGTTTTGGAGGTGTTTCACGAGGCTCCTCGTGGAGATTGATGAGAAAGAATGAAAACGAAGAGTTTAGTTGATAAGAATGGTTTTATTTTCAAATTTAGGAGCCATATGTGCAAGTGTCAGCGACTGTATTATTATGGCCAGTAATTCCAATTAATTCGATTTCCTGATATTTTAGATTTTCATCGATTTTATTAAAAAGTTAGATTCAGCCAAAATAGCAGATATCGGCACTAAAATACACAAATATCAATAGAAAAAGATCCATATTCTTCATAGGTACTGAGATGGGAGAATATTTAGGATTTTTTATCAAATTTTTTTACTTTTTGATGTTTGAAAAAAATAATGGACGCCAAGGTTCAGGAGAGTCATTATGCATAAGGAATTCTTCTAGATATACCCTTTAATACAATCAACTTAGAGGCGGTTCTTCACAGTTTCCAAAGGAAAGTTAAAAAATATGTAGACTTCTTCTCTTCCAAAAGTGCTGATTTAAAAATTGATTTATTTCTTCTTATATTCTCAATCATTGAAGTGCTGTTTTTTCCTGACGTGGCATTGCAGTTGCAAAAACAATTATCAGTCTTCTGGTAACAGTTTTGAAACATTATTCTTAAATAAAAAAAGCTCATATGCACCTCTGAATCATTTTCGGTCCAACAAAACCTTGAAGAATATGAAGTCCATTTGATCTGCCAATAAAATAAGCTTATTTTCGATTTGTGAGCTCAAAATTGATATTTCGAGAAGCCTACTATAAGTAATTTGCTCTTTTAATTCGAAGCTCTCTAAGCGCGATATATACACTTTAAAAATAGTTTGATAAGAGAAGCGAGGGCTTTGAAATGAGTCAAGATCCCGACGCCAGAGTTTTCGTCGCCAACCTTTCCTCACGAGTATCCGAACCATCCTGCACTACCACGACACGTTCGCTAACACTACCACCCGTCCTTAATTCAGGTCGAAAAAGAAGACATTGAGAAACTACTTTCAGAATTCGGCAAAATTAAAGAAGTGAGAATCATCCCTTCAAGAGTCAACTACGCTTTCGTTGATTTCGAGAACGCAGCCGATGCCAAAGAAGCAATCGCAAGGTTTCCACCTCTACTCTCTTTTCCTCTTATTAAATTGTTTCAATCAAATAGCAAGGACAAAATAGAGTTCTTTGGGAAAACGATAAGACTGGAAATCGCAAAGAAGGACCGAGGAGGCGGCCGAAGAAGAGATAGGTAACCGCGAAATGTGTTTAGATTTTTTTCTATGCGTCTAACAGCAGAAGAAGAAGTCGCAGTCGTAGCGGTTCTCCTCGAAGAGGAGGACGAAGAAGATATAGCCGCAGTCGCAGCCGCAGCAGAAGCAGAAGCAAGGATAGAAGAAGACGTGACTCTCGTGATAGAGATAGAAGGAGAAGAAGAAGCCGCGATAGAAGATCCCGCGACCGTAGTGATGACCGTTCCAAGAGCAGAGAGAGAAATGGCAAGAGAGACAGGAAACGCTCTGAGAGCGCAGAGAAAAAGCCTGCTAAAGACGAGAACGCGAAGAAAGGCAGATCAAGCAGCAATGACAAACACTCTAACTAGTTTAACTATTCGTTCGATATCCTATAGAATCTTTTCTTCAGATAAATGATGGAAAAACTTTGGAAAAGAAAGGGAAAAAACAAAGGAAAATTTGAATTAGGCCCTTAGTTCCAAGCATCTTTAGTTAATGGCTGAATAAGAGTTTTGTAAAAGGGAGAAAATGGTATAATGAAATCTGATATTCGAAAAACTATCGAAAAATAAAAGAATTCTTAGAGTGGAATTGTCCCTCACATGTGCTCTAGCTCTAACGTTAGTTAGGTTCGTCTCTTATTGAAATACTGTCCAAAATAAAGCTTAGGTGAGAGAGCTAAATGATTTCAGAGGTGTACTTGTTGATTGAAAACTCAAAAACGAGGGCAAAAAATGGATAATCCAAGCTTGAGGCGAAACTCATTAATTTCAATTCATTAAGCCTCAGCGATCTATAATAATAATTTCACATGAATACAAATACTAATCATATCGATTCAGATGAAATTGTATTGTGCAAGGATAAGATTATTCGAAATATCCAAAAACAACTTATAAATTATCAAAAATAACCTCCTTAGGTTCCTTCGCAAGTGATGCATAGGAATTAATTAGATTATTTCGATTCATTATATAAAATATAGTTACCACTGAAGTTTTCGCGGCTAGTATCTAGATCGATTTTTTTTTGAGAAGTCCCACTCATTTTGGTCGGAGAGCTCCCCCAACTACTGCTCATCGCGACTCTCTTAGACGTGCTTAAATCAGCATATTCGGGACTGAGAGCAATTGCGAGATTCGCAACAGGCTGAATCGCAGGCTTCCAATTTTTCGGAGGGTCCAATTTCGGAAAATTGTAAGATGGATGAAGAATCTGCAAAGGAAAAATGTATTTGGGAGTGTTGCTGACACAAGTCCCTTCCACATTCGCAGTAACTTCGACAAAAAATTCCGATTGTATAAGCAGACCTTTCGAAGTGCATCCGAGCTCATCGCTGTTAGTGAGCGCTTTGTCTCTAGCTTTGTCAAAATGCATAGACTCATAAGGGTCAACCGGAGTGACTTTCGGCAATAGGAAGCTAATTGTGGCTAATTCGGGCGACTCTCCAGCCAATTCTCCAGTGTTTGTAGATTTTTGAGCGATTACGTAGTTTCTTGAGTGAGAGACTTTTTTTCCTTTCAGCGTGATTCGCTGACGGAGCTCAAGCGTTAGATCGTGAACAGGTTTCGAGCATTTCGTGTTGTCGATACTGAGCGTTATTAAGATTTCGTTTGAAGGGAGAAAAGCTAGCTTATTTAAGCTTACACTTATAAGCGAAAAGCCATTATTCATGCAGCCCCAGCAGCTTTTAACGGGAATAGGAAACTGTTCAGGGATATCTTCCACTCTGACAGGAGTTTCATGGACAAGTAGCGGCCTTTTATAGTTGAATTCGATGGATGTTGTTGAATCTTTTGGCAAAAGAGAAGCGGATAATGTGTACATTATACTCGCTCCCAACCTCGTTTCTATATAGTTACAGGTGCCTGGTATCCCCTCAGGCAGTAAAAAACAGAAAGGGATTTGATACTGCCCAGCTTCCAACACATCTCCTGGTTTTTCCAAGTCAAAAGTGAATTTTTTATCGAACACGATGTTTTTCTCTTGGATATATTCTGTCGAGTCTGTTGTAGGCTGCGACCAAATCATTTCTTTTCCTTTAATCCTAAGTTGAATGGTTTTTCCCGGAAATCTTGTGTGCAAATTGAGGTAAATGTTGCCTGTGACAGAATCACCGGGATAGTAGCTGTCAGCATCCGGCTCTAGGTATATATTTCCGTATTTTGAGACGTAAGTTGAGTTTTGCTTCAGCGGAATCCCTCCCATAAGTTCAAATCAATGAATATTTTAATTGGAAAATTAATCAAAGAGATGCTAGCCGAGTTTATTAATCAGACTGACAGCCTTACTAAAACCTCAAATGAGCACAGAAAGAAAATGTAAACTTAATCGTAGGGCGCACTTCTTCTCAAAAAGCCCTTCAAGAAAAAGCGTGGTGTTTGCTTCTGATAAAAAAACAATGTATCACGGATGACTATCTATCTAACCAAATTTTCATCATGCATAGATGGTAAGCAGCTCTACAGATCACTACAACTAAAAAGCCCTAACATTTAAAAGAAATTGTCGCTTAAAACAAATACGGTCTTATTTCTTCTAATTCTGGACTTCCAGAATCGTAATATTTTTCTAAAATTGTTATAGCTTTTCTGGCATTTTTTTTCACCTTCACTAACTGACCATTGCAATCCGCGAGCTTAGCAAGTTCAAAATACTTCCACCCGACCACAGGCTCAGCTTTGTCATAGCACCGAAGCATCTTCTTTAGAATCACTCTGTTGATGTCATACGCCTTTTGATAATCTCCCTTTTGAATGTAATACGAAGACAGCTGCTCTTGAAATTCTCTTAAATCGAGGCTTGCCTCAAGTATTTCTTTCTCTTTCGCCAACAGTAGTTCCTCGATTTTAGCTGCGTTCTGCAGCTCTTTCTGCAGCTGCTCGGACTTCAGCTTCTGCTCAGTGACAAGAGAGCTCATGCTTTTCTCCTCTTCATCTTTACAGCGTTTGCACTCGCAAGTAAAACAATAGCTCTCCTTGAGCAAATCTCGCCGCTTTTGCAACGAATTTTCTTTCTCGATATATGAAATTGTCAGTTCTTCGCCTTCCTCAATGTCTCTGAGCGCAAACACTCGCTGGTTTTTCCGCTGGTAAACAACCAGACAGTTCGGATCGCAAGAGTGATTCAAAAAATTTGTCGGGAAGTATAGCGCCGAGGAAATGGCATCGTAGTCATTGCCGAATATAGTAAACGCGTTCATGGCGATTTTGCAGCCTAAATCCATCATTTCAGCTATAATTTCGTCCTTCTTTGAGAGATCGAGATCTAAATATTTGATCAACGCGATGGCTATGCTCTCAAAGAACTCTAGCCGTTTACTATCAACAAGTCCTTTGTTTGAAATTAGCTGATCTACGCATTCTTTCAGTGCTTTGTTTCCCTTTTGAATCTGGAAATAAATCCTCAAAAGCATTATGAATTGATTGGTCACGGTGTATTTCTTCTGTCTGAGTTCATTGAATAACTTGCATTCAAGCTTGTGTTGTGGCCAATCAGCTCTCTGGCAATCAGCACTACAATAGTACGAACTTCCACATGCTGAGCATTTTGAGAGTTTTTCTCCTCTTTTCAAACAAACTTCACAGTAGCGGTCTCGATTGCCTGAAAATGATGCTGTAACTAGAGGATCTGAAGCGAAAATTTTTGTAAATTTCGGGATCTTTGTGGTGCTGATGACCTTTCTGTTTTTGGGGTCAGTTGTGTCGATCTTATATCTTCCTTCCATAAAGCAAAATTTTATTTCGTGTTTTGGATTCTGAGCAAATTCTATTCCTCTCGTTGATTTTAGTTTATTATAATCGGAAGAATGAAGGTTAAAAGGTGAGAATAAAGTGTAGAAGAAGCAATATATAAGAGATGAAACGCTTGGCATCGAATTCGGAAAGAGCCCAAGAAGGTAAAGCTAACTGTAGCAAACCTCCTTCTAAAATTATTTGTTACTACATTGAAAATCTGGTGTGTTTCTACTAAAGTGGTCTAATTTTGAAGAATTTTTTCAAAGATAGAGGAGAAAGGAATTCATGATCGAAAACCCTCAAATTGAGAACATCGAATTAAAAAGTCTACAAAGTTTCAACGAGATTCAAACTTCTGACGAAGATGTTGAGAAAATTATCAAGCACATGCTTCATCCCTGACAAGAGAACGAATAATTTTTGGTGTTAGTTTCACACAACAAGTCTGATTGTTGGCTTGTTGGTATATATAGATCTATATATCTTCACTTTATGAAATAGTTGAAAGCTAGAATATAGCAATTAAGCAATTACGTTGAAATTCACTCACTCACGGATCCAACAAATCTTAATTTGCAAACACACTTATTTTCGAACGGTATAATGGGAAATCTTAATTTTAGAGATTAGAGGATATTGTATTGGAGACACTGTAACTTTCAAGTTGAATTCAATTTCTTGCTCACTCTTCTGCTCTTCTTCATCTTTCTTAACTTTTAGCTTGTTGAGGATCTTTATGATGGTCTGGGTGAAGTTTCTTCAAAAATCTGGTACACCTCAATGGTGATTAAAACCTTTGAATGATTTTTTCCAATCGAGTATTGCTGTCCTTCATCACACTGTCTTATGTAACTCCTTGCTTTGAAGGAATGCTCCAAAAAACTTCGGTCAGGAGGCTCTCTTTTGTTTTTGCATCGTAAAACGAGAATTTTTCCACAAAGTTGTCCTACCATTCGGCTTTTTTCTAACAAAATGTGAATTATTCCATATCCATACAAAGATTGAATTGATTCCGACTTCTATCACTGATACATACAGTTGACTTCATTAAATAAACCCCTTAACCGCAGACCATCTTAATATGCAACAACACAGAAAAGGCTATCATCCCAAGCAAGAATCTCACATGAGTCCTATCTCAGAGATAGGCAATTGTATTAAGATTCCAAATGAAAACCATCATTCGTTTAAGATAATGATCATTTAACGAGTGCAATTAAAGCAATTGAACTTGTGAATATCATGAACAAGGAAGAAATGGATCTTTTTGCATTAATGGCAGTGGGTATTTAGAAACTATGACAATAATATGCCGCTACCCATGGGAGAAGTCAGAGTATCTTTGTGGTTAATAATGTAATGTGTTGAATCCAAATGTCAGTTTCTAAGTTGTTTAGCAGAATTATTGTTGTTATTACTGATAACTCTGATCAATTAACAATCTAACAATATATCAAATGCTTGAATGAATGAAAATAATGGAGCAATCCTATTGCCACGTTTTGCCAATCCAGGACTCATCATGATCTATATATGTAATTTGTGTTACGTTGCTCTATGCTAATGATTCAATTAAGTTGTCTAATTGTTTATAGTTCGACAACCCTTAGCAAAGCGAGATTTTTTACTTACGAAAAGCACGAATGAGAATGAAAATATTCAGAAGTAAGGATGATTAGATCTCCTAAGGTCGGATTACTGAACCTCATTCACAGACTGATTATCTGAATTGTACTGCTTGGCCGACATTCTTGAGAGTAATACTTGTTCTCTGGGTCTTGTCGTTTCACTTTTCTCTAAATGAAGCACACTGAATAGGCTTTGTCTATATAATTTTTGAATGACAATCATGCATTTTGGAAGAGATAATTTACTCCCATCTGAAGTGTTTCCAGTGTAAAGCACTTTTCCTGTTTTGAAGTCCAACAGTTGTACTGTTTTATTATCCAAAGCACTCTCAAGCTTATCGCCGGTCGAACTCCATCGCACACAGTTAATATGGTCTACAATAAATATTCAAACATTAAATCTTTGTTTAAACAAGTCTAACTTATTACCTGAGTGAACGCGATCAAAGGTTTTTATAATCTTCGATTCTCGCTTATCAAATATCTTGATAATCTTATCTTGGCCACCAGAAGTCAGTAGATTCCCATCGTTTTGGCATACATCAATCCAGATTGTGAAACCTTCACAGATTAAATATTATCAAGTTTAAATAGTGAAATGAAGAGAAGTGAAGTAAAAAAAGTCATGAAATTAATCTTATTCTCATCTTATTCTCTTATCTTTGACATTTTTCTGATGTGTGGATATTTTTCATTGTTCAGTTGACTTTGAGAGGAAAAAAGAAAGAGAGAGATTGATAGCTTTGTTCTCTGGTAATTCAGTAACTTTGATGAGAATTGAAGTTAATTGGGTAAATTTCATTACTTGAAGAATTATTAGCAAGTAATTATTGTGACTTTCGTGATGCCTTCAAGCTAACAAATCAAACAATATTACTGTTATGAATATTATCTGAGGTTTGGGTAATCTTTGATTTTCTCTTGTCGAATTTCTTCAAATTGTTATCAGAACCTCTCGAAACCATTAAGTTTCTATTGCTTGGGCATACATTAATCCAATATGAACGCTCTATCAGAAACAGATAATGAATTAAGAGAGAGGGAGAGGATAAAAAATTAAGATATAAAGCAAATAATTAATCGATTTGCAATATTTTTCGCATTATTTTGACATGAAGATATCATATGCACAACAAGTGCAACAATCATCAGACATCATTTTTATCAATCAGAGGGAGAGATATGAATGCCGCGATGAAGTTCATTGATTGTAGAGTCTCATTTCCCTGTAGCATATGAAGTTCCTGTAAACCAATAGTCTTTGAGCAATGATAGTTTTTTCCCCATTGTAGATAAGCTGTTCGATGAGCAGATTGTACAGTATTTTGTGACTTAGATCAGACCTTTTTAAATGGTGCTTGCCTGATGATTTTACGTAGGCATCTAAATGCTACTTTCATTAAAATGGAGATAGTAATTTCATTTCGTAATGAGAAACATATTAGAATTTGATTATTTTGAAAACTTTCATGAAGTAATTGAATTGTTAAACAAGAAACTGAGCAATTTGCATGAGAATTACGATAATATCAATACAAAATCTGGAATTCAAATGAATTTTATGGCCAAACGATTTATTGTAGAGGGATCTTCTCAAAGATTGAGTTTAATTTTGACACTTCTTGCATGTTGATTCATCCATTGTCGATATGAATGGTGTTTTTGTGAGATTCTGAAGTCGTTCTTCATTTTGTTGATTGTCGTATTTCGCTCGATTCTCACGAAATAACAATGATGAAAGTTCGAAGCAGCACTTCAATAGAGACAGCTGATGATAAACAGTTAGATTTAATTAGCAACTTTGAAAATGAGATTTATCAGTTCATTTAAATTAAGCGCTAATCGAACGAGAAATTTAAGTCTATGTATGATTAATGAATCCGCATATATCCTTTCACAATATATCAGAAGTTGTATGGAAGAAATTCTCAATTTTATATATGTAATTCCAGTATAGATACATCTTAGATTCATTATAATGCTATTAAGCTTGAAGCTCAAAGGAATCATTCAAAGTCATGGAATTTCAGCGAAAATACAAAGTATTGCTTCATGTTATTGGAAAAAACGGTAATAGAAAGAGGTAAAAGTGGTGAGTTATAAATTTTCATTTACCAAATGCATTCAGCATCATATCCTCTAACAAAAGAGAAAGCAGCTCGATTTGAAGCACCTCTTAATTCAAAAGACGAGGATTCAAACAATTCTGAATTGCTCATGTACTTATTTCTTCAAGGCTCTCCTCTGAATTTTCTCCGAGAGACTATTTAATTTTGAAACTTTTTTGAGTAATTAAGCAACGTCGTCATATAGCAAGCAAAAAGGTTTCTAATTTCAAAGTTACTTATTTCGGTTTAGACCTCTATCATTTTAGAATATGAGAAAGAGGTTCCCATTAGTAAAACCCAAAATACATCATTCAAGACTTTGCTGCTAAGCATTTAAAGGAACCAATAAAGCCGAGTCGACTCAGTCTAAATCACATGTCTTTTCACTCCAACAAGAAGTGACTCTCAGATATACTAACATCCAATGGGATTGGATCTTTAGCTATTTGAATAAGGTGAAATAATGGCACTTTCTGTCAGAAATATTTCTTTGAGGTTCCATAGTCTCTAAATTTGCTCGTTTGTGGCTGTAGCTTATGTGATTTATGTTGAAATAGCGGCTGCTTAGTAAAGAAGCGGAACAAAGATGATTATGGGGTTAGTTTCTTGAACTGCCTCTTTTATTATCGATCCTCTCTGGTAATTAAATTTTCATCGAACAGAGCCCTTTTTTACGTTTTGATTAAAAAAAATTAGGCAAGCTTGTTCTCAACACGTAAAAGAGGCGTCACTTTGCTTCCAAAAAAGATAAAAGACCTTCGGATTGAGAGATATATTATAATTTTGGATCAAAGCTGCTTAGCGAGGTGATTAGAATTTTATTTTGAAGATATGAGACCAAAATCCGAACTTTTGCCTCCTTCTGGTGCATCAACTCATCGCATGAGGGGCTTTGGGAACTTATTTGACAATTTCAGTTGAGAATAGAGTGAGATGGCGCACATCCTCTTGGGATATTTTCAAGCAAAAGTTTCAAGGTGTGAAAGCATTCCTACTACTTCCTGGCTGGAGTAACTCATCCTTTTTTCGGATCTAAACTCAAACAAGAAATTATTAATGCAGGCTTCGATTTTAGAATCGATTTAATGAACATTAAAAACTCGAATTATTTCGAGCAACACTGCCTCGGGATCGAAATTAAAAAGTTTAGTTACGTTGTGAATTAATTTTTTGAGAAGCATTTGCATATTGTGTCACGCGCTTACAACCATTAAAGAGTTCCTGATGAACTCCTTGGTCAAAGAAAAACGTTGTTAGAGCCTCATTCCTAAGCTTGGTGTCATGATTGACTCTCATTTAGAAAAAATTTTTCAAATTAATAAAAAGATCTACATGATTTTCCTGTAAATCTCATTCTGCTGTCTAAAGGTATTAATGCTCCTTTTGGAGTCTCTTTGAGATATAAAGTTGAATAAATCGAAAAAAAGCAAAACTAAATTTTGTCGATTTAACTAACGTAAATTAAGACTTCCAACAAAGGCTCTAATTTTCCATGCTTCTTAATGAATTATTCTAATTTAAAACAACTTCAGAAAATTATTTATTAATGAATTCCGATTATCAGATGATGAAATTCAAAATGCTCACTTTTTCTTTTCCGGTGCTTTTACTAATTTCGATGCTGTTTTGGGGTACTGGGGGTAATCTTTGCATCTCTCATCCATCCTGATCTCGTCAATGCTATTAGAAGCAGCTTCGATTGAGGTCATCAAGTTCCAAGAAACCCAAAAACAGTTTGTAGGATTACCATATGAACAGCTTTTGCTCAATACTAAGACAAGTGGATGGACCACGTGCAAAGAGTATGCTGCCAGTTTATGGATGAAAAGAATTAGCTGGAACTCAGATTTTGATTCACAACTTCGGATTTCCCATGCACCTGGGTAATCATAGCTAACAAAATATGAAATTAATCATTCGATGGGTAGGGTAAACACTGGCAAAGGAAGAATAATGCTTTTCCTTGGTAGACCACATGAACTCCACATTTTCAGTTCTGGGATGACTAATGACGGTGGAGGAAGCTGGAAAACATGGGAAGGAGTAATATTAACATAATTCAAGCGGTTTTTTTTTTTACATTTTCTTTTAGAATGCTGTAGGAAATACACTACAACCAACAAATACTTGGGTGTTTGAAGTCATGGCGACAAGCACAATATCGCAAAAACAAAATGGTTTCCGATACACTCTGCCTTCTACTTCGACTCAAACCAAAGCTTTTGACACCAGAGCACCCTCTGGATCATTTTATGAATTGGAGATAGGCGCTACAATCTATGTTGGCGGCTGTTTCAAGCATCCTGCGGCCAACTACTGGCTCCAAAATGTCAGAATGTATCTGAATTATTTTCCCAATTCTGTGGATGAAATGCTCAATCTGGCTATTATGGATACTGGTAGCATCAATCATGCCTTAAATATCCCTCTCACTTCTCTTATGCTTTAAAGGCATATTGTACATCCCTCTTTTTAGTTCAACACCTGATGAGAACAATAATCAAACGATTGTTGTTGATTATATTCAAGAAACAACACAAGGAAGCTTGACTGCATACAAAGGTAAAGAATTTGGATTCATTCTCATCGAAATTCTTTTTCTTCTTTAGGAATTTCTGATTCTGATACTAATTTTGATCCTATACTCGATGTCAATAACGTCCTGAGCTGCCGGCCTGATTCCATTCTAAGCTTCCATGTCGGAGGTGTTGCTCCGAATGGTGCAGTGTTTTCTATGGACATTTATCCATATTCTGGAGGACCAACCACACAGACAATTTTATCTATAAGAGACTATTCCACAAATACAATTTCTTTCGTCGCAGAATACTCTGACACTACAAGTGAAATCACTTTTTATAGAAGAGATTCAAATGATACGCTGACTGCAGTTGCAACACCTTCTCTTGCTCTGACTAAAGGTAATTTCATTTTGGGTTATTAAATTAATGTTATCTAACTCCTGGTTTGAAAAATAGACGCTTGGAATCGACTGATTATTGAGTATACACAAGCTCAACCACTCAATCTCCATGGTGCATACTATTCTGTGAGAATTTTTATTGGGTCAAGCAGTTCGAGTCGAATTTACTTTGCAGATTCAGCAGGGACAGCCTCGCCACCAGCGTTGTTCTTCGGAGTAAATGATATGATCCTCGATTTCTGCAGTCAGCTGGTTGATGGTACTACGCCAACAGCATCTGGAAACTTCGACATAACGAATTTTTTATGGTATTCTGGACCTAGCATCGTTTACTCAAATACATCGGGTAACTAAATGATCTTATCATTCATATCTTTAATATTAATCAATCTTTGCTCCCTCGCAGCGGATCCAAATTGCCTCAACACCGCTTTTCTTCACGCAGACCAGAATACCTGCCTTTTATGCGCGGAATATCATCCAGGCACTAATACCTGTGGAGGTAATATTATTAATGTTGATTACTTTAACCTTATTAATTTATCGATAGATTCAGGATGCCCAAATGGGTACCATTATGTAAGAAACTCCTTTATCTTTACAATTCGTCTGACCTTCATCTAACTAGGATATTTCAGGTTTTTGCAGAGACTGCACCACAATGGGCTATTTCCTTTCAGCTAGCAATATCTGCATAAAGTGTTACACAGGGTGTGCCACTTGCACAGGGGCTGGCAGCGATCAGTGCACAGCTTGTCTTCAAGGATCTTACTATTTGCAGCCATCACCGAACTCGACCACGTGTGACACCAGTTGCCCATTTGGCTACGAGGCAAATGACACTCTAGCTGCTTGCGTCCAATGCTCATCCACACAAGTTTGGTATAATCATGCATGCTTAAAAAGTTGTCCCGAAGGATTTGTCAAAACAGCCTCAGGAGGATGCGGGAAATGTAGCGATTCAAATCTGATGTATTTTAATCACACCTGTGTGAGTAGCTGTCCTTTAAAAACTTTTCGTGGCTTCAACACATACGTCAATCAATATGAATGCATATCCTGCTATTTGGGGTGCGATACCTGTGTGAATGAAACTTCATCAGGATGTCTAACCTGTTCTGAAGGATTCTTCTATTATGATAATTTTTGTAACATTGGATGTCCTTCTTACATGTATGCTAATCCCCTAACGAGAGCTTGTGAGCAATGCCAACCACCCTGCGTAACCTGTAGCAAACCAAACAGCAATAGCTGCACGAGTTGTCCCCCAGGAAATTTCCTGTTGAATGGAACTTGTGTCGCGAGTTGTCCTGTTGATTACTATCAAACATTCTACTCTGGGGAAGATGGGATATATCAACACCCAATTTGCTCACCCAAATTGATCCTCAAGTTCGATCTCAGTCTGACAACTCAGGCTCGAACTATCAATACAAATTTCAACTACGGTATCATCAATATGATTCAGACCATCGCTCAAAAAATCAAAATCGAAATTGCAGACACTCAAA